>ERZ1643247.73-NODE-73-length-134331-cov-141.298601_pt1 | contig 134331 bp, 127 predicted proteins | sample MGYA00579264_ERZ1643247 | MGnify/ENA primary metagenome ERZ1643247 (study PRJEB29033, sample SAMEA4952262) | chicken gut metagenome | biome: Broiler Chicken; feature: Gastrointestinal Tract; material: Caecum | place: Ireland | collected 2018 | study: Broiler... | reverse complement strand
CCAATTAGGGGTTTCGGCGGATACTTACCGACACCAAGGGCGAGGGCCTCTTTTTTGCGTGGCGGGGACGTACCGAGAGTTGAACAGGCGGCCGCAAAGCGGGCGGCTGTTCGCGCGCGTGAGCGGCTTTGCTGCGATACTTTGCCGAGACCCCGAAGGGAAACGGCAAAACAAAGCGACGCTCCGTTTATGAAATGCGAGTCTAAAACCCAAACAGGTTTTAGACTCGCGCCTTTTCCGATACATATAATATAATTTGCAAAACACGCGGCTTTGCAGGCAAATATAGCAAATATATTCTTTTAAAATGTTTGAACGTACAACCGTCAGTTTATAGAATTGGAATCATTATTCCAATTCTTCCTTTGCAGGAATTTCAAACAGATTCGACCATTCGTCAAATTCTTTCCTGCCGACATAGAATACAGCATTCTCCCCCGCTGATTGATTGCGTGCCTCCAAGCGCTTCCGGATAACATCGTTGGGAGTGTCCATATAATGAATTTTGGAATCTGCGCCAAAGGAGCGAGCCTTTTGTCTGAATTCATCACGCTCAGATTTTGTCCAAAAACCGAAATCAAGGATTACGTCGCATCCGGCCTTCAAAACTTTTACGGCGACCTCCCACATCAATTCTTCAATTTTGGTATGGCGCTTATCGTGTTCGGAATCATTAATATCATGCCCGAAAAGAAAATGCTGCCACTCATCGGGGGTCAATCTTAACGCATTGTACTGTTGTTCCAACTTTTTTGCTTCCGTTGTCTTGCCGCTTCCGGGCAAACCTACCATCATATGAAGTGTAGCCATGCTGTACCTCCGCAAATGTTTGTTTGCCGATGAAAATATTATATCAAAAAAGCTGCAAATTTCAAGTTGTTCCGAGTAAAAAAAGAAAACCGAACTTGTTTTGCGGAGAAAAAGCGGACGTCTGAAATTTTTATGCCGCAACCGCGCACCATGGTTTCATTTTTTCTATTTGTAGGGCTTTTATTATAAATTGTCAAATAGTTTTGAAAAATACATTCTGTCATGATATAATGATTTGCAGGAGGGAATGTGCAGATATTGAAATTTCGCCGCAGACCGATCATGTGCGGCAGAATGTTTGAAACGGCATATCCATATATCGCGAAATACTGTGGATCTTTGTTAAAATTTTGGACGGCAGGGGGTGCGTCTATGATTGAGGAATGAATTGCGCAGCGAATTTGCATTGGCGTTGTTTTTTTCGATTTGCTTTAATTTTGGTAAACTGATTACATTTTGATTTTTGAACAAACAAATTAAATCGGTCACGCATTGAATAGCCGCCCGCGCTTTCTTTCCAAAGGGGAAAAGCATAAGCACGCGACCGTTCACCCGCAATTCCGTTACGCTCCCCGAACTGACATATTGCATTGCAAACAGCCCCTCGTCGAGCATTTTTTGATTGCTCGTTTCAATGAGTTTTCTCAAACGACGCCGTTCGAGAAATCGGAATACAATCAAATAACACCACCGTCCTTTTCAAATATTTTTTCAAAATCTTCGGTTTTCCCCGAAAATTCCGTTTCAGATTGTCCGCGCTTTTCTGCCTCGGTCATTCTCGCTAAACTTCGCTTGAAACCTTGAAGAAAATACTTCCATGTTTCAATGCGGCGGGCTTGTACTTCGGTATGACGCTTGCCGCGCTCCTCGTCGATTGCCTTTTCATACTGTTCGATTTTGGCGTTGAGGGCAATTCTAACAAAATGCCGTTCTTCGTCCGTGAATGTCACTTCCCGCTCGTCGTTCATCTCTTTTCCTCCCGATATGTTTATACTCATGTTCCCCGCAAGGCAGGGGCGAACTTCGGAGGTGATAGCCCGCCCTTGCCCGCCGTGGAGAAAATGATGAGTATTGTGTGGACTTATTAAAAATTGACCTTTATTCCGTCGATGAAGTCTTTGAACTTTTCGGACGGCGTTACATTGCCCCAACCGCGAATGCGGTCATAAGTACAGCGCAAGCCTTTGCTTTCGGCAAACTGTCGGAACATTAAGGAATAGTACCTGCCGACATTTGAAGTAATGCAAATGCCGTGTAATTCGCAAAAGGCTACAATCATCTGCATGAGTATTTCCGCGCAAATCTCGTACTTCGTATTGTTCAACATGGACGGGGATATTTCGATTACGAAAAATTCCGAAAGTTCGTCGCCGTTACCTACAAAACAATAGCGGTGCGGGTTAAACCGCGCGCGGGCTTTCAGCCGTTCCGTGAAATGGGGGACAAGACAAGGTAGAGATTTACCAAAATTACATATATTCATCGTTCTCGGCGCGCTGTACACGGTCATCATGAAAATTGTAAGGATCGATTTAAGATCGTTCTTTTGCGGAGTTGCAGTACTTTTTGCGTTGCTAATTCCTGCGATCATACTCAACTCCTACTTTAACGACGTGTGCGGGCTGGATTGCAACTACTTCTATATTTACAATTCAGACGGAGTTCCTTTCGAGCCGCTGTATATCGGAGAACGCGCGCAATACGGCTGGTTTACCATAAATTGGACGTATACGATTTTAGTTGTCGTGCTCGCGTTTGCGGTGATGTTTGCGATTTTCAACATTCAAAGGCTGCTCTATCTCAAAGATAAAGATTATAAAACGTATAATATTTTTACTGCGGCGAGAATGAAGCGTCGTGCCCAAGTTTAAGCAGCAGTATAAAAAGTACAGACAAAGTGCATAGCAGGGAGCGGATAAAAAGATCCGCTCCCTGCTTTTATCATCTGTACGATGCATATTTTAATGCGGAAGGAGCAGAGCGCCTGTCTCTGCGCAGAGCAGTGCAGACGCGGCATCCGTAAATTTTGCGAGCAGCGTTTCTCCGATGAAAGCAAAGGCGATGCCCGCAGCAAACACGATGAAAAGGGCGATAATATCGCGCTTTTTCAATCGGAATGAACGCCTGTATACGATGTACGCCACGAACCCGCCCACGAGGATGAGCGTGCAGAAGATATAGAACAGTTCGCCGCTGCCGGGCGAGGTCGACGCCGCGAGGAAGAAAATATACAGGGGGATGAGCGTCTTATACCCCAAAATCGATTCGGAGAGCTGTTCGGCATTTTCCGCCTTTGCCTGTTTTGCGGTCAAAAACAGCCCCGTATATGCGCCGATGCCCTCCGCCGCGGCGATGGGCAGCATATACGCCGCCTCGCGCCAAGCGGCATTGTCGGCGCAGATGAGCGAATCGAACCACTCTGCGGCGTAAGAGAGGGGAGAATAGGTGAAAAACGCGCCGGCGGGAACATATTGCCACAGTGTATAGATATGGCTGTTCAGGTACAGGAATGGCATCGTGAGCGCGCACGACCAACCGATCAAAAAGAGCAATCCGTCCCACAGCGTGTTCGCGCGGGAAAAGATGAAGCAATTGACGCCGAACAGGCACGCGCCGAGGGGCACGCTCGCGAGGTAAAAGGAGAGGTAATGCACGGAAACGAAAACGTTTTCGCGGCACATCAAAAGTATGAATTGAAGCCAATAGGCGAGCGTATAGGGCGCAAAAACGAGCATGAGCCCCGCGAGCAGCCGCACGAGCGTCTGCGTTTCCCGCCGCACGGGCAGGGAGTACCATAGATCGGCGCTGCGCCGTTCCATGCGGAAAGAAAATTGCTGTACGGGCACGAGGGTGCACAGAATACATAATAGGACCGTCGGCGCGGAGATGACGGAATCGACCGCCCGAACCGTGCCGCTGTAAGAGCTCGTGATACGGCTCGTGAGTGCGAATATTGCACAGATAAGGCAGGCGACCGCCGTAAATACTGCGAGGGGCAAAAGGTTTCGCTTCAATTCGTATTTCAGGTATTTGATCATTGCAGGTACCCCCTCGACTTCACTTCGCACAGGAACAGCTCCTCAAAATCCACCGAAATTTCCTCCACGAACAGGGGCGAGAGCGGTTGGAGCCGGCGGCGTATCTCTTCGGCGTCGCCGCGCACGATGAACTTTGCCACCCGCCCTGTCGCCTCGAAGGAGAGGCACTCGAAGGGGAAATCCTCCCGTTTCGCCTCGCGCGGCAGGGCAACTTGAAATTTATGCACCTTTTCGAGCGCGTCCTGTATGTCGTCCGCGTCCGCGATCTGCCCGCCGTCGAGCAGGGCAAACCCGTTGCAGATATCCTCCAATTCGCGCAGGGAATGGGAGGAGATGACCGCCGAGCAGCCCGTCTGTTCGTTGAGTTCGATCAGCCCGCGCTTGAATTCCAGCCGCGCGAGCGGGTCAAGCCCGTCGAATGCCTCGTCCAGCAAGAGATAGCGCGGTCTGCACGCGAGGGCGAGCGCGATAAAGAGTTGGCGCTTCATTCCCTTGGAAAAGTTGCGGATGGGCGCCTGCCGCTGCAATTTGAATTTTTGCTCGAAATCGGCGTATACTTCCATGTCGAACTCGTAAAAGGTGCGGTACAGTTCGATCAGCTTTTGCGCCGTCGTGCCCATCGAATAATAGGGATCGTCGGGCAGGAAAAAGAACTCCCGCTTTTTCCTCTCGTTCTCAAAAATTTCTTCGCCGTCCACGAGGATTTTCCCTTCGTCGGCGCGCAAAACGCCCGCGAGCAGGCGCAAAAGCGTCGATTTTCCCGCGCCGTTGATGCCCACCAAACCGAAGATGTTTCCGTCGGGGATATGCAGGTCCACGCCGCCCAAAACTTCCTTCGTTCCGAACGACTTTTTCAGTTGCACGAGTTCAATCATCGTTGCCTCCCTCTTTTTGATAGATTTGCGCGGCGAGCGCCATGAGTTCCGCGTGCGAAAGCCCCGCCGCTTTGAGCGCCGTTATCTGCCGCCGCGCCTCCTCCGCGAGCGCGTCTGCCGCCGCGTCGCAAACGAATGCGCCCTTTTTCGGAATGGTATGGATAAGCCCCTCCCGCTCCAATTCGCTGTATGCGCGCTCCACGGTATTCGGGTTTATCCCCAACTGCGCCGCCAAAGCGCGGCAGGAGGGGAGTTTTTCCTCCGCGCGGAACGCCCCCGCGCGGATGTACCGCCCGTATTCCTCCACGATCTGCTCGTAGATGCTCTTTTTTCCGTTCAGCCGTATCAGCATCGCGCCCTCTCTTTGTATTAAGTGTATAATCTGTATTAACTGTATTAATTATAACACCGAAAAATGCGTTTGTCAAGGGATAAACGAAAAAAGTATGGACGCGATAAAAAGTATCACCGTATATCCATGCGCCGTGCCGTTGACCGCTGCGCCCGCAGGCGAAAAGCGCGGTGATGGGGGATACGGGGCGCGATAAAAACATTGCGCAAGCGGCGAAAAATTTTTCGGCAAAAAGCGGTTGACAAGCGGGGCGCCCGTATGGTATTATATCCTCAACGGAAACGCTATGACGAGGAGGAGTACCCGCATTTTTTGTTGCAGAGAGGGAACGGCCGGTGAAAGTTCCTGCAAAGGTGCGGCGGAAGGTAGCCTTTGAGCGGCGGACCGAACGGGGAGTTTCCCCTGTGTAGGCTCCGACGGTTTTTCCCGCCGTTATACGGGAACCGATATCGTCGCGCGGCGAAAGCGCGCCTGCATCGGGCGGAGAGCGGAAAAAGTTTTTTCCGAAATTCGGGTGGTAACGCGGTTTTTACGATCGCCCCGAACGGCAGCACTGCCGTTCGGGGCGTTTTTTTTTATTCGGTAACGGAGGTTCACGGTATGAAGATCAAAGGTACGCAATTATTTGTCAAGGCGCTCATTGAGGAGGGCGTGGATACCCTGTTCGCCTATCCCGGCGGCATGGCGATCGATATTTTCGACGCGCTGTACGGCGAAACGGCATTCAACGTCGTCCTGCCCCGCCACGAGCAGGGGCTGGTGCATGCGGCGGACGGGTATGCCCGCGCCACGGGCAAAACGGGCGTATGCCTCGTTACCAGCGGACCGGGCGCGACCAACCTCGTAACGGGCATCGCCACCGCCAATTACGACAGCGTGCCCCTCGTCTGCTTTACGGGGCAGGTGCCCACGAACCTCATCGGCAACGACGCCTTTCAGGAGGTGGATATCGTCGGCATCTGCCGCAGTATCTGCAAATATGCGGTGACCGTGCGCCGGCGCGAGGATCTCGGCCGCATCATCAAAGAGGCGTTCTATATCGCGCGCACGGGCAAACCGGGGCCGGTGCTCGTCGATTTCCCCAAGGATATCCAAAACGCCCTCGGCAGCGACGAGTACCCCAAAGAGGTGTCCATCCGCGGCTATAAGCCCTCGACGGGCGTGCACATGGGGCAGTTGAAAAAGGCGGCCGATATGCTCGTGAACGCAAGGCGCCCGCTCTTTCTCGCGGGCGGCGGTGTGAATATTTCGGGCGGCGGCGAGGCGATGACCAAGCTCGCCGAGGCCATGCAGGTGCCCGTCATCACCACCGTCATGGGCAAGGGCTCGCTGCCTACCGATCATCCGCTGTACATCGGCAACATGGGTATGCACGGCAACGTGGCGGCGAATACCGCCGTGTCGGAGTGCGATCTGCTGTTCTCCATCGGCACGCGGTTCAATGACCGCATCACGGGCAAGATCAGCGAGTTCGCCAAGGGCGCGAAGATCGTGCACATCGACATAGACGCCGCGTCCATTTCCCGCAATATCGTGGTAGACGTGCCTATCGTGGCGGATGCGAAGGAGGCGATCGAAAAGTTTTCCGAGATCGCTGTTCCGCCCAAGCACGCGGAGGGCTGGCTCGCGCGCCTGCAGGCGCTCAAAGCGGAAAAGCCCATTTCCATGCCGCACGAAGGCGCTTTGACGCCGCAAGACGTCATCGAGGGCATCAACGAACAATTCACCGAGGCGATCGTAACGACCGACGTCGGGCAAAATCAAATGTGGACGACGCAGTTTTTGCAGCTGCGCGGCAGGAGCAAGCTCATCACATCGGGCGGGCTGGGCACGATGGGATACGGCCTTCCCGCAGCCATCGGCGCCGCGCTGGGACGGCCGGAGATGCCCGTTGTCAGCGTTTCGGGCGACGGCGGGTTTCAGATGAACGAGCAGGAGCTGGCCACGGCGGCCTGTCAGGAATTGCCCATCGTCATCTGCATCCTGAACAATTCGTACTTGGGCAACGTGCGGCAGTGGCAGGAGATGTTTTACGGAGGAAGGTATTCGTGCACCTGCCTGAAAAAGCGCAAAGGGTGCGCGGCGTGGTGTTCCGAACCGAGCGCGGCGTGCCCGCCGTACATTCCCGACTTCGTGAAACTTGCGGAGAGTTACGGCATCGAGGGCATCCGCGTAACGAAACGCGAGGATATCGCGGCGGCGTTTGCGCGCGCTAAGGCGAATAAAAAGGCGCCCACGCTCATCGAATTCATCATCGAGCGCGAGTGCAACATTCTTCCCATGGTACCGGGCGGCAACGCTCTTTCGGAAATGGTTACCGAATTTAAAAAGGAGGAAAACCGCTGATGGATACGGCAAAAAAGAGATGGGTTTCCCTGTACGTCGAAAACGACGTTGGCGTGCTCGCGAAGATTTCGGGGCTGTTTTCGGGCAAGTCGTACAATTTATTGAGCCTCACCGTGGGCGAAACGGAGGATCCGACCGTTTCGCGCATGACCATCAGCCTGTACGGCGACGATAAAACGTTCGAGCAGATTAAAAAACAGCTCAACCGCTCCGTCGAGGTCATCAAGGTGCTCGATTTTACCGATCTGCCCATCCATATCAAGGAGATACTGTTCATCAAGCTCCGTTCCTTGAAAAAAGAGGAGATCGAGGATGTGTTCCGTTCCGCGGAAGTGTTCGGCATCCGCATCACCGATTACGACAAAAACGCCGTCCTTTTGGAGAGCGTGAAAACGGAATCGGAGAACGACGAGATACTCAAATATTATAAAAAACAGTTCCTTTCGCGCATGGAGGCTGTGCGCGGCGGCGCCGTCGCCGTCGAATCGATCAGCCGCAGCGACCGATAGGGCGAAGAAAAAAGCGGGGCGTTCCGGTATGCGGGGCGCCCTTTTCCTGTGTGCCGGGAGTATGCGCTTTGCAGGCGGAACGGTTTGCTCTTGGATAGAAAAGAGCTGTTTTTTCGGGCACGTTCGGCAAAAAATACAGCATTTTTCCCTCTTTTGCGGCGAAATGTTGACATTCCTTCCCAAATATACTATACTGTACGAAAAGTGAACGTTTCGCCTGTTTACGGGGCGAACGAGCAAGGAGGAAAAACCAAAGATGACGGGGATCGTTGCGGGAATATGCGCCGTGCTGTTCGTAGCGGGGCTCGTGCTCACGCTGTGCACCGTTCGCGCGCTCAAACGTGAAAGCGCCGAATGGAAAAGGGGGTACCGCGCGGGATCTTCCCGCCCGGAAAAGGTTTTGCGCATCGAACAAAGCGGGGGAACGGTAACGCTCGAATGCCGCGCGGTTTCGGATGAGCGCTCCGCCGCGCCCGAACGGGCGGGGAGGGCGGAAAAATGACGGCGCTCGAAATCGTATTGCTCGTGTTCTGCATCGCGTTCTTTGCCATGGCGCTGATCGCCTGCCTTATCGCGCTCTCCGAACTGCGCAAGGACCGGTATGCGCGCATCGCGGGGGAGAGCCGCGCGCAAAAGAAAACGCTGTCCGTCCGTGCCGAGCAGGCGCATTTGTTCATTGCGGAAGGCGCCGCAACGCTTATCGACGCGCCCGATGGTTCGAAGACGGCCGCAAATGCGGTTCATTCCGCGGAGCCTGCCGAGCCGCCTGTGGCGGATATTGCGGAAAATTCCGTGTCGGGGCCGGAACCTGAACCCGTGGCCGAATCCGCCTCGGCAAAAGCCGGGCAAGCGGCGGAGGAGCTCGCGGTTGCCGCAGCGGCCGAGGAGAATGCGTCGGCTGTTGAGGAAGATACGGTCGTCATACCCGTGCGCGGGGAAGAAAAGAAGACGTTTCAGCAAAAATACGACGCGCTGGATCCGATCGTGCGCGCGCGGTTCGACCGCGTTCTCGCCTATCTTATGGAAAAGCCCGATTGCCGCAAAACGCAGTCGAACACCAGTCTGACGGTCAAATGCAAAACGGATAAGGTGATGCGCGTTCTCATCCGCCGCGGGAGCGTTTTGCTGCATTTTATGCTTGCGAACAATGAACTGAACCGCTTTGTGCGCGAAGAAGGCGTCAAAGCGATCAAAATTTCGCCCGTGGTCGTCCGTTTAGACAACGAGGAAGACGAGGACCTCGCCAAACAGACGGCGGATATCACGCTCGACGAGATCGTTGCGGAACAAAAGTACCGCAAGGAGCGTTTGAAGGAGATCCGCCGCGAGCGCCGCCGCCGCAAAGAGGCGGAGCGCGCCGCCGCCGAGGCAGAGAACAGGGGCGAGCAGGGCGAATAAAAGAGTACGTCGAACGCGAGGCGCATTTATGCGCCTCGCGTAAATAATTTACTGCGCTTTTTGAGAAGCGCGTTCTCAAAAAGCGCACTCCATTTGCCGCATACCTGCGGCTTTTGCGGAAAGGGTGAATTTGCGGCATTTTATAATATGCGTGCCCTTTTACGGGGTCCCCGAAAATCGCAACAAGCAAAGCGATGTGAGATTTTTGGGGAAAAGGAGCAATAAGTTTGTGAGGGTGTGGCGGCAAGCAACGCACGCCGCCCGCCCTCTGTCACCTTATTGCGACGAGGCGCAAAGAGAGAAAATCCCGCCGTTCGGCTTTATGCCGACGGCGGGTTGTCTTTTTATTCGCAGAAAATCGCAGGCGACAGCTCGCCGAGATTTTCGCGAGCGCTTAAACGTTGAACCGAAACAGCACCACGTCGCCGTCTTTGATGACGTAATCTTTGCCCTCGGAGCGGACTTTTCCCTTTTCTTTGGCGGCGTTGTAGCTGCCGCATTCGAGCAGGGTTTCCCAATCCACCACCTCGGCGCGGATAAATCCCTTTTCAAAGTCGGTGTGTATTTTTCCCGCCGCCTGCGGCGCCTTTGTTCCCTTGGCGATCGTCCAGGCGCGCGTTTCCTTTTCGCCCGCCGTCAGGTAGCTGATCAACCCCAAAAGGGAATAGGATTTTTTAATGAGCCTGTCTAACCCGCTCTCTTTCAGCCCCAATTCTTCGAGGAACATTTTCGCCTCGTCGTCGGGCAGCTGCGAAAGTTCCTCCTCCGTTTTTGCGCAGATCACGAGCACTTCGCTCCCTTCTTTGGCGGCAAATTCTTCCACCTGCCGCACATAGGGCAGCTCCGCGTCCGCCTTGCCCATGTCCTTTTCCGCGATGTTCGCCGCGTAAATGACGGGTTTGGAGGTGAGCAGGAACAAATTTTGCATATATTCTTTTTCTTCTTCGGTAAGCTGCATCGTGCGCGCGCACTGCTCTTTGGAGAGGTGGTCGAGCACCCTCTGCAAAAATTCTGCCTCCGCGAGGAACTTTTTATCGCCGCCCTTGGCGGAATTTTTCGCGCGGTCTAAACGGCGCTGCACCGCCTCCATGTCCGAGAGGATTAATTCAAGGTTGATGATGCCGATATCGCGCACGGGATCGACGGTGTTTTCCACATGCGTTACGTTTTCGTCTTCAAAACAGCGCACCACATGCACCACGGCGTCCACTTCGCGGATGTGCGACAAAAATTTATTGCCCAAGCCCTCGCCCTTGGAGGCGCCCTTCACGAGCCCCGCAATGTCCACAAATTCGATGACGGCGGGGGTGATCTTTTTGCTGTCGTAGAGGGCGGCGAGTTTTTGCAGCCGCTCGTCGGGCACGGCTACCACGCCCACGTTGGGTTCGATGGTGCAAAAGGGATAGTTCGCGGCCTCTGCGCCCGCGTGCGTGATCGCGTTGAACAATGTCGATTTGCCTACGTTCGGCAGGCCTACTACGCCTAATTTCATGATATACGTTCCTTTGCTGAATTTTGTTTCCTACGGTATTATAGTACAAATTGCGAAAAAAGCAAAATAAAAGCGCGGGAAAAAGCCGAAAAAGTTGTCAAATATGCAATTTTATGGTACACTAATATGGAATTTATCAACCGAGGTCTGTATGGATTTCAAAAGACACATTGCCTCCCGCGTCAAGGCGGAGGGGCTCACGGAAAACGATATCTATTCGATGATCGAACTTCCCCCGAACACGGAGATGGGGGATTTTGCGCTGCCCTGTTTCAAGCTCGCCAAGACGATGCGCAAGGCGCCCGCGCTCATCGCGCAACAGATCGCTGCGGACTATTTGACGGACGAGATCGTCTGCGAAGTTTCGGCGGTGAACGGCTACGTCAATTTCAGGATCGACCGCGCCCTGTGGGCGCGGCAAACGCTCTCCGCCGTCCTTTCCGAGCGGGAACGGTACGGTTCGAGCGACGAAGGAAAGGGAAAAACGGTATGCATCGATTATTCTTCGGTCAATATCGCCAAACCTTTCCATATCGGGCACCTTTCGACGACAGTGCTGGGCAGTTCGCTCTATAAGCTGCACAAGTTTTTGGGATATACGCCCGTCGGCATCAACCATCTGGGCGATTACGGCACGCAATTCGGCAAACTTATCTCCGCGTACAAGCGCTGGGGCAGCCGCGAGGAGATCGAAAAAGGCGGCCTGCGCGCGCTCAATGCGCTGTACGTCCGTTTCCACGAGGAGGCGGAAACGGACGAATCGCTCAACGACGAGGCGCGCGCCTATTTCAAAAAAATCGAGGATAAAGACGAGGAGAGCGTACAGCTTTTCGAGTGGTTCAAGGAACTCACCTTAAAAGACGTCGGCAAAATTTATGAACTTTTGGACGTGCATTTCGACAGTTGGGCGGGCGAAAGTTTTTACAACGATAAAATGGAGCCTGTCGTGGCGGAACTGCGCGAAAAGGGGCTTTTGAAAGAGAGCGACGGCGCGCAGATCGTCGATTTGGAAGAGTACGGCATGCCGCCCTGCATCATCCTGCGCTCGGATGGCGCCTCCCTGTACGCCACGCGCGACATCGCCGCAGCCATCTACCGCAAAAACACCTATGATTTTTATAAATGCCTGTACGTCGTCGCGTACCAGCAAAACCTGCATTTCAAGCAATTCTTCAAAGTTTTGGAACTGATGGGCAAGGATTGGGCAAAAGATCTGGTGCACGTCGCCTACGGCATGGTTTCGCTGGAAGAGGGTTCCATGTCCACCCGCAAGGGGCGCGTCGTGTATCTGGAAGACGTGATCGCGCGCTGCATCGAAAAGGCGCTCGCCATCATCGCCGAAAAAAATCCTTCGCTGGAAAACAAGGAAGAGATCGCCAAAACGGTGGGCGTGGGCGCGGTCATCTTCGGCGCGCTCTACAACAATAAAATCAAGGATATCACTTTCTCCTACGATAAGGTGCTCAACTTCGAGGGCGAAACCTCCTGCTATGTGCAGTACACCTGCGCCCGTGCGAACAGCGTGCTCGAAAAGGGGGGCGCGGCGCGCTCTTGCACCGCTGCCGAGGTCTGCCCGCAGGAGTTTGAAGTCGTAAAACAGCTTGCGGAATTTCCGTCCGTGCTCAAAGACGCGCTGGAGAAGTACGAGCCCTGTTTTATCGCCCGCTATGCGGTCGACTTGGCGCAGAAATTCAACAAATTCTACTTCGACTGTTCCATTCTGAACGCAGACGAGGGGACGCGCGCGTTCCGCCTTGCCCTGACCGAGGCGACGCTCGTCGTGCTCAAAAACGCTTTGGGGCTTTTGGGCATCGGCGTGCCGGAGAAGATGTGATAAGCCGCTCGCAGATTTTGTTTTGAGCTGACAAAACAAAATCTTGCGATTGTAGGGGAAACCCGAGCGGCTTTCCCCTTACAGCGGCATTTTTTAAGGGCACACATATTGTTTAATGCCGCTGTTTCACCCCTTCCGTGAGCCGAGGTATCGGCAAATAGGGGGCAAGAGCAAAAAGTGTGATTTTTGCTCTTGCGAATAAATATTAAAAATATAAATCCAAAATCTCACGGAAAATCGCAACGCAGTGAGATTTTCGTGAACAAGGCGGCGGAGCCGAGGCGGAAGCGAGCGATGCCCGACAGGGCTTTGCGACAAACTTGCCTCGTGCGCAGCCGCCAGAGGTTTTCTATGTTAAAAGCGGTCATATTCGATCTGGACGGAACGGTTTTGGATACCTTGCCCGACCTAAACGCCTGCATGAACGCGGCGCTCGCCGATTACGGTTACCCGCCCATCACGCGGGAACAGACGATGGCGTTCGTCGGCCACGGCGGCAGGAACTTCGCGCTCGCCGCGCTGCCGACCGAAAAAAGAGATACCGTTGACGAGTTTTATGCACATTACTGCGATATTCACGTTCACTGCAAAAACGAGAATACCAGGGAGTTTGCGGGGGAGGAGGACTGCCTCTTCGCGCTGAAAAGCGCGGGACTGAAACTTGCCGTCGTCACCAATAAGTCGCAGGCGGCGGCGGACGTTTTGGGGGATACTCTCCTCAAAAAGTACGCGTTCGACGCCATCGCCGGCAACCGCGCGGGCGTACCCGTCAAGCCGGATCCTGCGCTCACCTTGCAGATTTTACAGGAATTGGGCGTTTCTCCCGCCGATGCGGTATTCGTCGGCGACGGGGATACCGACGTGCAGACGGCGCAAAATGCCGGTATGCGCTCGGTCAGCGTGCTTTGGGGATACCGTTCGCGCGAACAGTTGCTCGCGGCGGGCGCGGAGCGGTTCGCGGAAAGTTTTTCCGAATTGAAAGATATCCTGCTTTCGCTGTAAAAAGTTTGCGCTCTGAGCGGTGCGCAAAAAGTTATCGGGGGAATAGTATTATGGTTTGGGAGAAGGAGATGGCTGCGGAGAACGGAGCGCGCAAGCCCGCCAACGTTTGCGGGATCGTCGGGTTCGCCTTGGCGGCGGGCGGCGTCGCCGCCTTTGCGGTTGCGGCCGTTTGCAGCGCGCTATTGTGTAAAGACGGATATCGGCTGATCGCGGTCCTTTCCGTTTCGGCGGCCATCTGCACTGCCGCTGCCGTTGCGGGATTTATTTTTTCGTGCAGGGGATTGGTGCGCCGCGCGGAGCGGAGCCGCAATGTTTTCGCCTTGGCCGGCATGTTGCTCGGTGCGGTAGGCATACTCCCCGCGATCGTCCTGCTCGGTGCGTGGCTGGGTTCGCTTTTAGCGTGAGCCGCCGTAAAACATTGCCCGACGGGGCGATGGGCGATGTTTTTCTATCGACAATCAGCAAAAACGGCTCCGCCAAAGCAAGGCGGAGCCGTTTTTGTCTGTTGACGCATTTCTTTCGCTGTGGTATAATAATAGAGCAGTAAAAAAGTTGCGGCACAACTTTCAAAAAGGGCAGGGAATACCATATGTGGTTTGACGAAAGTACTTTTTATCAAATTTATCCTCTCGGCTATTGCGGTGCGGAGCGGGAAAACGATTTCGGACCGGTGCGCCATCGGTTGCATATCATCGAAGAGCAGATCCCTTATATAAAAGAGATGGGCTTTAACGCCGTACTGTTCAATCCGCTGTTTGAAAGTGAACGGCACGGCTACGACACGGTTGATTTTTTCAACGTGGACAGGCGGTTGGGCGACAACGCCGATTTTAAACGTTTGGTCGAAAAATTTCACGAAAGCGGCATCCGCGTCGTGCTCGACGGCGTGTTCAACCATGTCGGCCGCCGCTTTTTCGCTTTCGAGGACGTCTGTGCCAGACGCGAGGGGAGCGACAAAATAGATTGGTTCCATATCAACTTCGGCGGCAATACTGCCTATAACGACGGCTTTTGGTACGAGGGCTGGGAAGGACATATGGAGCTCGTCAAACTCAACCTGCATTGCGGGGCCGTAACCGATTATATCCGCCGCGCGGTCGAGTTTTGGATAGACGAGTTCGGTATAGACGGGCTGCGGTTAGATGTTTCCTATCTTTTGCCTGAGTGGTTTTTCGAGTTCCTCCGCCGCATCGTGCGCACCAAAAGGGATGATTTTTTCCTGATGGGCGAAGTGATACATATTCAAAATTTTGCGAAAAACCTGACTCCCGACAGGCTCGATTCTATCACGAATTACGAGTGTTACAAGGGACTCACCTCCGCACTCAACAGCGACAATTTTTTTGAGATCGAACATTCGCTCACCCGCCTGTTCGGGCGCGAGCAGTGGTGCCTGTATACGGGCAAGCATCTGTTTAATTTTGTCGATAATCACGATGTTATCCGCGCGTATACGGCACTTTCGGACAAGCGCAAACTCTCCGCGCTGTATGCCGTTTTGTACTCCATGCCGGGGATCCCGTGCGTGTATTACGGCTCGGAATGCGGCGCGGAAGGGGACAAGTCGGACGGGGACTACAAACTCCGCCCATATATCGGGGATATCGATAAAGCAAAAATGCCCGAACTTTCGGCACTTATAAAAAAGCTCAACGCGATACGCCGCTCTGAGCCGGCCCTTCAATACGGCAGCTATGATAAGTGCGTGCTTTCCAACAAATATATGTGCTTTAAGCGCGAACACGGCGCAGATCGCATTTATTGCGCCTTTAATATTTCCGATTCCGACGTTACCGTGCGCGTGGAGGAGGCGGAGGGGACTGACCTTTTGAGTGGGGAAGTGCGTAATTTGAACGATATCTATCTTCCGCCGTTCGCCGTGCGCCTGTTCAAAAGGAACGGTTAAATTTTCCGTGTCACGATCTGTCATAATTTTTTGTGATTTATTTGACATTCCAGACTGAAAGGAATATAATATATTTGTCACAAAATAATATGACATGGAGTGACTTTAATGAAAGCGTTTATAAAAAAAGTGATAAAATATACGGCGCTCACCGCGGCGGTTGCCGCACTTTCTTTGAGCGCTATGGCGGGGTGTTCTTCGGAACCCGCAAAAAAATATGTTCTGCCGGACAGCATGAGCATTATATTGGAGCCGCCTGCGAGCGGTACTCCCGAAGATTATACGGCGCTGCAAAATGTGGGTTTTGTTGTCGGCAAGCTTGCTTCGCGCGATTATTATCATGTCGAAAGCAGAAGTGAAATTACGGCTAAGGCTCCGGTGGTTGGCGATGTAAAGCAAAAAGTCGAGGGCAGCAAGGATTTTTCGAATGGGATTCTTATTTCCGAGACCATCAATATGGGAGGAACCGGGGTTGAGCCTAAAGCTATGCAAAAGTACTTCGGTGAAAATGAAGTTCTGATTCGCGGGGCCGCATCGAGCGATTCCTCCGATTGGAACGGCCTTTCCACGGAGTGGTCGACGGATACCCCGAAAGAAACGTTGAGTTATGAACAATATGAAGAACGTTACGGCCTTTGTGCGAGCGAGTTTTCCGACTTTATTATCAATGAAGATACGTTTGAGTCCGCCGAAGACCTGCAAAAAGTGGATGGCAATTATGTATTGACGGTCACGCTTGATACCGAAACAGCCCCTGCTTATTATGTTCGTCAGATGATGACGATGGGGGATCTTGATGAGGAGCCGGTTTTCAGTAAAATCGCATTGACCATTTGTTTTACGGAAGATTGGACAATTTTATCGCTGAAAACGGATGAGGTTTATACGTCTGTAAAAAAGATCATCATTCCGATAACGGCGAATTGTTCGGGCGGTTCGACGATAACCTATTCCTACGACAGGGCGGACGTCGATATATCCGCGTATGAAAGCTATTTTAAACAATACGAAACAAAAGCCGAGTAAAATCAGTAAATGGGCGCCGTGTTTTCCGAGGGAAAGACACGGCGCCGTCTGTTATCAAATATTTAGCGTTTTTTTACAAAAATCTTTTCCCGCAATAACAAGAAAAATATTTTTGGCGAGCGGTATATAAGCGCTTGCCAAAGTGCGGAAAAAGTCGTATAATATCATTCGACAAATGCAGAGTAGCCTTCGGCGCGTTAAGTGTTGCGAAACGGGACGTTGTTCGCAAACGAAAGGAGTTTTTTCCTGCGGTGCCGTGGCGCGTCCGTTGCAAGGATAAGCAACCCGTATGGGCTCGCCTGTTTTTTCATCGGACCTCTCAACTTTCGGGAGGTTTTTTTCTATGTTCACAAAAGTATTTCGTTCCTTTTCCCCGTCCAAACAGATTGCGTACCTCGCGCTGTTTATCGCGCTGAGCGTCGCGTGCAACTCCTTTCTGGACATCGACGTAACGGCGAGCAACAAAATCACGTTTACGTATTTTATCTGTTTCTATGCCGGCTTTTTGCTCGGCCCCGTGCCCGGCTTCATTGTGGGCTTGTTGGGCGACGCAATCGGCTTCCTCATTAAGCCGTCGGGCATCTATTGGCTGTTCGGGCTGACGCTCGGGCTGTTCGGGTTCCTGTCCGGAATTATTATGAAGTACATACCGTGGAGCGGCAAAAAGGGGCTGTACGGAAAGGCGGCGGTATCGTTTGCCGTGTGCTTCCTCGTGATTACCTGTTTCGTAAATTCCGTCGTAAATTATTTTTACGCCTATATTTTCATTTGGGAAGGCGTATTTAAAAAGGCGTTTTGGGTGTGGTTTGCCGGCCGCATTGCCTTTCAGTCGGTCGTGTACGTTATCAATACGGCGCTGTGTTTTGCGACTCTTCCTCTCAGCGTAAAGCTGAACACGTTCCGCGAGTTGCAGTAGCGCTCATTTACGCACGAGTACCTTCACCCATTGCGGCCGCGCGAGTCCCAGCGCGAGGATGAAAAGTCCTTCCGCCGCAAGCAGGATACATCCGCACAGGATCGCCGCGGGCAGGGCGGGCATGAGCTTGCCGAAAAGGTCGCGCAGCAGACAACCGAATGCAATGGCGGGCACCATGCTCGCCGCGGCGATAAAAGTGTGCTTTAAGTAGCGCACTTTTTCTTTGCTTTTTTTGGCGATGAGCCGCAAATTGAGTACCATCGTAACGACAGAACTGCCCGCCATGCCGATCATCAGCGCATAGATGCCCACGAGTTGCGGCAAAAACCAAACACAGGAGAGCGTAACGGCGGCGCCGATAAAGAAATAGGCGCAGGTCAGTTTTTCATATCCGAGGGAATTGAGGATACTGTTTGTCATCATCCCCAAACTCATGGGCAGGAGCATAAAACAGCAGTCGCGGATGATTTCGCCGCCCTGCGTGCTGGAAAAGAGCAGTTCTCCGATGTCGACGCCGAGCACGAACAGCGGCGGGATCAGCAGGCAGACGATGAGTACCGTTACCTTGATCGCGCGTTCGATGTTGTCGCGCAATTTTTCGTGTTCGCCGCGGAAAAAGTTTTCAGCGAGTTCGGGCACCATAACGAGCGCGATGGAGCCGATGAGCGTGGAGGGGATAGACAGGATGGGCATACTCATGCCCATCGCCACGCCGATCTCGCTCATCGCCTGGCTCGACGTGAACCCCGCGGCGATCAAACGCGCGGGCAGCAGCAGGGAGATGGCGGAATTGATGATCGAGTTCGAAGTCCGCATGCCCGTGATGGGCAGGGCAGAGGCGAGCAGGGGTTTTAATTGGTTTTTCGGGTTTTTCAGCCGTCCGCCCTTGCAGAAGAAATATATCCCTGACAGGCTGAACGATACGAGGTAGGAGATCACGATGGCCATCGCTGCGCGCCTTGCTCCGTCGAATACATCCGTCATGGCGGTAACAAGCAAAACGCCCGCAACGATCATCGTCAGTTCTTCGATCAGATCGATGACGCAATAGGGGATGAATTGTTTGTTTCCCCACATGACGCCGCGGATCACGGAGTACACGGAATTGAAGGTCAGGCTTGGCAGCAAGATGAGCAAAATGCTCATACACCGCGGATCGGAGAATATAAAATCAAACAGGTCATGCCCGAAATAGAGCAGGCAGAAAGCGGGGACAGAAAAGCACAGCGCCGCCACGAGCGCCGCCGCGACGACCGATTGCTGCGCTTTTTTGTTGTTTCGGGCGCGGTATTTTGTGATCAGGCGGGATACCGTCATGGGTATCCCCGATGCCGCCGCCGTCGCCAAAACGGCAAATACCGAAAGCGCCACTTGGTACAGCCCCATGCCTTCCGAGCCGAGCGTGCGCGACAGAATGACGCGGTAAAGAAAGCCGAACGCCTTTTCCGCGATCGAAAAAGCTGTAACGTAAGCCGCCGTTCTGTATAAGTTTTCTTTGCTCAAAGCGTGTACCTCGTTTTTCTTGCGGCGACCGCCGCGAAATTTGTCACATTTATGTATAGTATGTCGAAAGGCGGATTATGCGGGGCGCGGCGGTTAAAAAATATTTTTGGCATAATTTGCGGCTTACCGCATACAATACATTGATGGAGGCAGAGGGGTTATGTTCGAACTGAAAGATTGCGGCGCAAATCCGCTCGGTCTGTATGAGGTGAAAGAGGGGGATACGGCGCAGTCGGTCTGTGCCGCATTCGGTATCCCGCCCGCTTTGCTCATCCACGAAAATAATTTGAAAGCATTTCCGCCGGCGGGCGCACTGCTCGTACTTCCTCCCGGCGAAGATATCTATGTCGTGCAGGCGGGTGATACCGTTGCCTCCGTGTGCGAAAAGTTCGGGCTCCGCGAGCAGGATTTTATCGACATTAACGGGTGTTCGTACGTCTATCCCACGCAGCGCGTGTGCGTGAGGCGAAGACGGGGGGATAATTCTGGCCCCGTATTCGGATAAAAATGGCGGGAAGGTAACAAACGTCGCACCGCTTTCATATATTGAAATATAGAGAACGCGAAGGCGGTTTTCTTGCAACTTTTAACAATCGGAGGTTGAAAATGTCATTTTTTTCCAATTTTCAGACGGATAAATGTCCCGGCCCGATCAACGGGAATCCGATAAACGGACTCAACGAAAAGGTGTGCGTGCAGGCGCAGCGCGTGTTCGATGCCTGCATCAAGCAGGGGCAGAGCGAGGGTATCGTGCTGAATATCACCGATCCCGTTCCCGCCAATCCTACATATCCTCTCACGTTTATCAGCGCGCGCAGCACATCTTCCATCGGAAACGTTGCCGCGTTCCAGATCGATCGTTTGCCCGACCGCGCCAACTGCGCGCGCGTGCAGGTTACCGTCGACATCCCCGTCGAGGTCGTATATACCGACGCAAACGGCACAGAGGGAAAGGCGAATGCCGTCGTAACCGTCAACGAAGACGTCATTTTGTTCGTTCCGCAGCCGTCCGTCATGCCCTACGAGGTACAGGCGGTCGTGAGCGCCGTGTCGCCCGAAGGAACGTTCAACGCATCTGACAATACCTTTGTCGTCGATATGTGCATCACGGTGATCCTTAAAATCATCATCAACGTCGATTTGCTCTTGCCGTCGTACGGGTACTGTGTCATTCCTCCCGCGCAGGAATACACGCAGGAGGTTTGTGCGGGCTTTTTCGAACTGCCGCTCTATCCGCAGGGCAATGCGAACTGCGGCAACGGCTGCAACAATAATTGCAACAATAACTGCAAGTAAAGGCTTGAAACAATCAAAAAAGCCGGTATGCACATATCGGCTTTTTCTTTTTTATCCGCAATGTCCGTTGCGGTGAATGTAAAAATATTTTCTGTATCGGAGAGTCGGACGATACGATATACGGACGGAAAAAGCAAAAGGGGGGAGCGTAAATATGAAGAAAAACGAAGATATGCAGCCGGCTTGCGGGCATTGCATCGTCTGCGGGAGAGAAACGGAAAAGGGCGGGCTGTGCGATTGCTGCCGCGAAAGTTTGTCGCTTTGCGACGTAGATACGTATGTCGCGCGCAAGCGCGCGGCGGAAATTTGCCGTACCGCCCGCGCAAATGCTTTCAAATAAAATAAATTTATGGTACAATAAATCGGAAATAAATTTTTCGGAACAAACGGAATGAAAGTTTTTGCTGTCAGCGATCTGCACCTGCCGGGCAATCAAAATAAGCCGATGGATATATTCGGAGGAAATTGGACGGGGCATTTCGATAAGATCAAGGAAGATTGGCTTGCGCGCGTGGGAGAAGGAGACGTTGTGCTCATTGCGGGGGATATAAGCTGGGCGATGGCCCTGCCCGATGCGCTCACCGACCTTGAAAAGATGAAAGACTTGCCGGGCAAAAAAGTATTTATTCGAGGCAATCACGATTATTGGTGGTCGGGGATCACGGCTCTGCGCAGGAGCGCGCCCGACGACAGTTTTTTCTTTTTGCAAAACGATGCCGTCCGTTTCGATGATCTCGTTATATGCGGTTCGCGCGGGTGGGTAAGCCCCGGCTGCGCGGAGTATAAAGAGGAAGACGAAAAAATTTACCGCCGCGAGGCGGAGCGCTTTCGGCTCGCGTTGCAGGCGGCGCAAAAAATACGGCAGGAGGGGGACAGGCTGCTGTGCATGATCCATTATCCTCCCTTTAACCCGAAACGCGAAAGTTCGCTGTTTACGGATCTGTTTGAAAGGGCGGGGGCGGATAAGGTTGTGTTCGGCCATCTGCACCGCAGTGCGGGGATGTACCCTTTTGCCTGCGAGCGGGAGGGCATCGGATATCGCCTCACTTCCTGCGATCTTCTCGGTTTTAAACTTGCGGAAATATATTGAAAGTATATAAAATTTTCAGGGCTTGCGGATAAAAACGCAGGCCTTTTTAATAGCTGCACACAAACGCTGTCGCTTTCGATACGGGGTTGATGAATTTGAAGTTTTTACAAAAATTTTCCCTATACGCTTTACAGAAAAGGCAAAAGTATGTTACAATAGAATCCGATAAAAGACTTTAACAGTACGGTACGGAGATGCCGCGAAGTCCGCAATCGAACGAACATACGAAGAAAGAGCGTATAATCATTTTCGTTATTGGATTGAACGTACCCGCGCATATTCCGTGCGCGGGTATTTTTTTGCCGTGGGAGGGAATATGTCGGAACATATCCTGATGGACAGCGCTGCGATTGCCCGAACCCTCGTGCGCCTTTCGCACGAGGTCGTGGAACGCGCAAAGGGGACAGACGGTTTATGTCTGATCGGTATCAAGCGCCGCGGAGAGATCGTGGCGGCGCGCGTACGTTCCCTGATCGAAAAATTTTACGGGGTTTCGCTGCCCTGTGCCGGCATCGATATCGGGCTATACCGCGATGATCTCGTCAGCGGATATTTTGTTCCCGATGCCCGCGCCAATTCGCTCGGCTTTGAAGTCGGCGGGAAAACGGTGGTTTTGTGCGACGATGTGCTCCATACGGGGCGGAGCGTGCGTGCGGCGATCGAGGCGATCTTCGATCTGGGCAGACCTGCGAAAATCATGCTGCTCGTTCTGTGCGACCGCGGCGGGCGCGAGATGCCCGTAAGTCCCGATTTTGTCGGAAAAAATATTCCGGCAGCCGCAAGGGAGTTTATCGACGTGCGTCTTGCGGAGATAGAGGGGGAAGACGCCCTCGGCATCTCCGTGCGGGAATAACGCCGGCAGGCAATTTTGCGGCGCCGTCTGCCGCGCATTCCCGATCAATAAATTTTGTCAAAATTTTTAATGAGGTCTTATACAAATGTTGGGAAAAGATCTTTTAGGGCTTTACGATACCTCGGCGGAGGATATCCTGTCCATTCTCGATACCGCCGCCGGGATGAAAAAACTGCTGACGCAGAACCTGAAAAAATTGCCGCATTTGCAGGGGCGGACGGTAACGACGCTCTTTTACGAGAACAGCACGCGCACCCGTTGTTCGTTTGAGTTGGCGGCAAAGTATCTCGGCGCAGGAACGGTGAATATTTCGGCGTCGTCAAGTTCCGTGCAAAAGGGAGAAACGCTCATCGATACGGGGCGCACCCTCGATGCCATGAAGAACGACGTCATCGTTATCCGCCATCCGATGGGCGGTGCCCCGCATTTGCTCGCGCGCAACGTGCGGGCGAGCGTCGTGAACGGCGGAGACGGTATGAACGAGCATCCCACGCAGGCTTTGCTCGACTTTTATACCATGCGCGAAAAGTTCGGTTCCTTTCAGGGGTTGAAAGTCGCCATTTTGGGCGATATCAAGCATTCCCGCGTTGCTAAGAGCAATCTGTTCGGACTCACGAAATTGGGCGCGGAAGTCGTCATGTTTTCTCCCGCAACGCTCATGCCGCAGGGGATCGAGCGGTTGGGCGCAAAAGTCGCAAAGTCGCGCGAGGAGGCGCTGTCCGGCGCCAATGTGGTCATGGGGCTGCGCATTCAGTTGGAGCGGATGCACGGAGGGCTTTTCCCGTCCCTTTCGGAATACGCCAAGTATTACGGCGTGAGCGAGGAACATCTGAAATTTGCGGATAAGGATTGCATCGTCATGCATCCGGGGCCCGTCAATCGCGGCGTGGAATTTACCTCCGACGTCATCGACGCGGAAAACAGCGAGATCAACGAACAGGTGCTCAACGGCGTTGCCGTTCGAATGGCGCTGTTGTTCTTGCTTTGCAAAAATAGAGTCGGAGGTGAAAAGCATGAGTAAACTGCTGATCAAGGGCGGCACGGTCGTTTTCGCAGATAGGCATGAGATCTGCGATATACTGATTGAGGATAAAAAAATCATCAAAATCGCAAAAAATGTTGAAGATAAAGCGGCTCAAGTTATCGATGCGAGCGGACTGCATGTATTCCCCGGTCTGATCGATATGCATGTGCATCTGCGCGAGCCGGGCTTTGAATACAAGGAGGATATCGCCAGCGGCAGCGCGGCGGCGGTGCGAGGCGGATTTACGCAAGTTTGCTGTATGCCGAATACGAAACCCGTATGCGATAACGCTGCTGTCGTCGGTTATATCGTTGCGCGCGGCAGGGAAGTCAATCTTTGCAAAGTGCGCCCGATCGGAGCGATCACCGTGGACGAGGCGGGCGAACAGCTCGCGGAGATCGGAAAAATGAAAGAGGCCGGCGCGGTGGCGGTCAGCGACGACGGGCGCCCCGTTTCCAATGCTCGCATTATGCGCCTTGCCATGGAATATGCGTCCGATTTCGGGCTTATCTGCCTTTCGCACTGTGAAGATAAAGACCTTGTGGACGGCGGCGTAGTCAATGAAGGGTACAACAGCACCCTTGCAGGATTAAAGGGTATCCCGCGCGCGGCGGAAGAAATCATGTTAGCGAGGGAAATCATTCTCGCGGAGACGCTCGGCAAACGCGCGCATATCTGCCATGTGTCGACCAAAGGGGGAGTTCAGTTGCTGCGGGAAGCGAAAAAACGCGGTGTTGCGGTAACGGCGGAAACCTGCCCGCATTACTTTACGCTCACCGATGAGGTGGTAACTTCGTTTGATGCGAATACCAAAGTCAATCCTCCTATCCGCGAAGCGGAAGATGTTGCGGCGATACGCGAGGGACTGCGCGACGGCACGCTCGATTGCATCGTGACCGATCACGCCCCGCATCACAGGGATGAAAAGAACGTGGAATATAACCTCGCCGCATTCGGGATCAGCGGGATCGAAACATCTTTTTCTTTATCTTATACCTATCTTGTTAAAGGGGGTGTCCTCACGCTTGAGCAGCTCGCCGATCGCATGAGCGCGGCCCCCGCTAAAATACTCGGTTTGGAGGGCGGCTCGATCGTTGTGGGAGGCGTTGCCGACGTTATGATTGCAGACTTAAATGAGGCATACATCATAGACAGCAAGGAGTTTGTATCGAAGGGCAAAAACACGCCTTTCAACGGAATGCAGGCCTATGGCAGAGTAAAATATACGATCGTTGACGGCGGCATAAAATATCGCGGTTAGTTTTCTTTTTCATATAAAACCGTTGATTTGGAAAAGTATCATGTACTATGTCTGACATAAGGAGATAAATAATGAACTATAAAGAGCAATTTATCCGCTTTTTGGCGGAATGCGGAGTTTTGAAATTCGGCACTTTCAAACTGAAAAGCGGACGCATCGCTCCGTATTTTCTGAACGCGGGGGAATATAAAACGGGTGCGCAGATCAAGCGTTTGGGTGAGTTTTACGCCGCCTGCATACATGAAAATAAAATACCTGTACAAACGTTGTTCGGCCCTGCGTATAAGGGCATTCCGCTCGCTCTCTCCGCGGCCGTAGCGCTCTTTGAAAAGTACGGGGAAGACGTAAATTTTTGTTTTGACCGCAAGGAAGTAAAGGACCACGGCGAGGGAGGAATGTTCGTCGGAAAGCAGCTGCAGGACGGCGAGAAAGTCGCGATCGTTGAGGACGTAATGACGAGCGGCAAGGCGCTCAAAGAGGTCCTTCCCAAATTGCGCGGCGCGGCGAATATTGAAATTTCGGGCATGGTCATCACGGTCGACCGCATGGAAAAGGCCCTCGACAGCGATAAATCTGCCGTACAGCAGGCGTACGCCGAGGAAAATGTAAAGGTGTTTTCCATCGTGACCATCCGTGATATTATCGATGCGCTGGAAGGCGGTGTTATTGCCGGCAAAGAGCATGTTCCAGCGATCCGCGAATATCTCGCGCAGTATGGCGCGCAATATTGATGGGAGATCAGTAAGAACCAAAAGGGTTATTCGACATTAAGATGATTTTAGTTGTTTAAAAACACGATAAAGGTTTTAGATTGAAAAAAGGAAGATGCTATGATCATAGATACGTTAATCGATAAAATTAAAGAATTTGATAATCCGACCGTCGTCGGCATTGATACAAGTTTTGATTATTTGCCGGAAGAGATGCGCGCAGGCGTCAAGGATTTTAAAGGGGCGGCCGATTCTATTATCGCGTTTAACAAGGAGATTATCGACAGTATTTGCGATATTGTCCCTTGCGTGAAGGTGCAAATTGCCTATTATGAAATGTATGGTTTGGATGGGATGCGCGCGTTTTTAGAAACTTTGCGCTATGCTGCAAAAAGAGGTCTGCTCGTGATGACGGATGCAAAGCGCAACGATATCGGTGCGACGGCGGAGTGTTATGCCAAGGCGTATCTCGGAGAAACGGCGGTCGGGGAATGCAACGATACGGCGTTTGATTCCGACTTTCTCACGGTAAACGGATATTTGGGATCAGACGGCATCAAGCCTTTTCTAAATTGGATGGAGAAAAGGGGCAAGGGGATTTTTGTCCTCGTCAAAACCTCCAATAAATCGAGCGGCGAATTGCAGGATCTGAAACTTGAAAACGGAAAAACGGTGTACGCATATATGGGCGGCCTTGTGGAAGAATGGGGCAAAGAATTCATAGGGAAATACGGCTATTCTTCCGTCGGCGCCGTTGTCGGAGCGACGCATCCCGTACAGGCGGAAATTTTGCGCAAAGAGATGCCGCATACATTCTTTTTGATTCCCGGCTACGGAGCACAGGGCGGAAAGGCAGACGATTTAAAGGTCTGTTTTAAGGATGGTTTGGGCGGCATCGTCAATTCGTCGAGGGGCATTCTGTGTGCATATAAACAGGAAAAGTACGCGCGCCTTTCCTATGCCGCGGCTGCAAGGCAGGCGAGCATCGACATGAAAAACGATTTAAACCGAGCAATTAAAGGCTGATTTACTGATTTGCCAAGTAGAATGTCACACATAAATTCATGTTTGGAGGGATCTGTGTGAAAGAGATGAGAGTTACGGTGCGGCTTAATGAGGAGATCGCGCCGGGTATATATGAGATGGATCTGCAACTCCCTGAGGATATAGAATTTCGTTGCGGACAATTCGTCAATCTGTCCGTCGGGGACGGGGCGCATCTTTTGCGCCGCCCGTTTGCGATCGCCTTTTATAACAGAGAGAGTCGCGTCATCGGTGTGTGTTATCAGGTCAAGGGCGAAGGAACAAAGTCGCTTGCCTCGAAAAAAGAAGGGGATGCGCTGACCTGCGTTTTGCCGCTCGGAAAAGCATTTAAAATCAGCGACGACCAAAAGAAGGTCGCTCTTATCGGGGGCGGCGTCGGTGTGTTTCCGCTCATCTCCGTGCTGAACGAATATCGAGAGAGCGATAAATACTTTTGCTCGTATATGGGCTTTCGGAGCAAGGAGTATGTAAATACGTTCGGCCTGTTCGATAAACGTTCAAACGAAGTTTTTTCCGCAACGGACGACGGGAGCTTTGGCGTGAAAGGGAATGCTGTTCAGCTGTTTTTTGAAAACTACGAAACGGCGAAACCGGACATCATTCTCGCCTGCGGGCCGACGCCGATGCTGCGCGCTTTGAAAGAGGGGTTAAAAGAGAGAGGTATTTCGGTGCCTTGCTACGTTTCTTTGGAGGAGCGCATGGGGTGCGGCATCGGTGCGTGCCTCGTATGCGTATGTAAAAAGAGCGGCAAAGAGGAGAATGCGCGCGTCTGTAAGGACGGCCCCGTGTTTGAGATCAATGAGGTGGAATTCTGATGGCGAATTTGGGTGTAACGATCTGCGGGGTACATTTTAAAAATCCCGTTATAGCGGCGAGCGGCACGTTTGGTTTCGGTAAGGAATTTAATGAAATATATGACATCGGCGTTTTGGGCGGTATCAGCACCAAGGGGCTGACGCTTGAACCTCGCCTCGGCAATCCTACGCCCCGCATTGCTGAAGGACATGGGGTGATCCTCAACGCGGTCGGGTTGCAAAATCCGGGCGTGGATGTCTTTTTGAAGGAAGACCTCGAATTTTTAAAAAGCAAAAATATTGCGATCATTGCAAACGTTGCAGGGAAAACGATCGACGATTATGCGGGTATCTGCGCGGCGTTGGACGGCAAGGTCGATATGATTGAACTCAATATTTCCTGCCCGAACGTGCGTTGCGGAGGTATGGCGTTCGGGATAAAACCGGAAAGCGTAGAGCAGGTCACGCGCGCAGCAAAGGGAGCGCTTAAATCGACGCCTCTTATCGTAAAACTTTCTCCCAACGTCGAAAGTATTGCGGCGAATGCGTTGGCGGCGCAGAGGGGGGGAGCGGACTGCGTTTCCCTCATCAATACGCTGACGGGAATGGTCATTGATATCGAACGCCGTCGGCCGATTATCGCCAACAATACGGGCGGCGTGTCCGGCGCGGGGATCAAGCCGATCGCTGTTCGGATGGTGTGGGAGGTCTGCCAGGCGGTGGATGTTCCCGTTATCGGGATGGGCGGAATTACTTCTGCGGAAGATGCTTTGGAGTTCATTATGGCGGGGGCGAGTGCGGTGCAGGTCGGCACTGCAAACTTTACGGATACGCTCGCTATGCCGAAAATTATAGAGGGGTTAAACGAGTGGCTTGATCGCCATGCGGTCGAAAATATTTCCGATTTGCGCGGAGTATTGCGCATGAATGGCTGATAATTTTAGTACTATGTTACGCATAAACGGCTACTCTATGCCGTTTTTAAGCGTTGAGAAAGTATATCCGCCGGAACGGAAATGACGGATCACGGATGGCAGGCAGGCGATGGTCGATTTGTAGCCTACGCCGTCGTGCATGAGCAGGATGACGTTTTTCTTATTACCGGCGGAAAGTAAAACGTTGTTGTACAAGTCTTCCGCGCTTGCGTTGGCAGACACTGCATCCTCGGCTGATGCGTTCCAATCGTAGTGCCGATAGCCCGCTTTTTCGACGGCGGCGATGAGTTCCTTCTTCACGCCGAACGAGCCTCCGGGAAATCGATAGAGGTCTGTTTCAAAATCGGGGAATACTTTTCGGATCGATGCTTTGCAAGCGCGGATATCGGCGAGCAGAGTTTCTTCCGTATCATATATTTTTTTGTATTCGTGTGTCTGCGTGTGTATGCCGATGGCATGCCCCTCCGCACTTTCTCGGAACAAGATTTTTTCTCTGCCCGAAATTTGCCTGCCGATCACAAAAAATGTTGCTTTTACATTTTCGTTTTTCAGTATGTCGAGGATTTTCGGCGTTGTCGAATCGGTGGGGCCGTCGTCAAAGGTAAGGTAAATGGTTTTTTCCGCATGGGTATCTGCGGCATGATTTTGCGCAGGGTATTCCGATTGGGCGGGAATGCCGCTTTTCCCGGCCGAGTCAGCAGCGGGCTTTTGTTCTTGCCGGCAGGCGCCGCCGAGCAAAAGTACGGTGCAAAGCAGGAAGATCGCTATCTTTTTCATAGCGATAGTTTGCGCTTGTTGTTCCGATTTGATACCGCTTTTTAGCGGATGGTGAAGTCGGATGTTTTCGGCGGCAAAAAATTTTCAAATGTTTATATGCTTTGCATATAACCGAAACAACGGAAAATATTTCCGAAAAAAGTTTTAAAAAAACAGTTGACATTGCATTTTTTCTGTGTTATGATTGAGAAAACCGATGAGGTAAAGTAGTAACCTGCTAACGCAAATTTTCAGAGAGCCTTTGGCGGTGGGATAAAGGCAGTTTGACGCAGTGCGAATGGATTACCGAGGGCGGATGCAAAAGGTTTATGCCGAGTAGTGTTCGACGTGGCTTTCACGTTACAGAAAGAGGGTATGATAGTACCTGTAAAGAGGCAGCGTTTTGCGCGCTGTGAATTTGGGTGGCAACACGGTTTTATTCGTCCCAAGCGAATAGGACCGTGCTTTTTTTATGTCATAAAATCGAAAATATTTTTTAGGAGGAGACACAAATGGCAAAAAAACCGATCCCTTACAAAATATATCTTTCCGAAGATGAAATCCCTAAGCAATGGTATAACCTGAATGCTGCGATGAAGCGCAAGCACGATCCGTTTTTGAATCCTGCAACGCAGCAGCCTTGCACGGCAGACGATCTGCGTCCCGTTTTCTGCGACGACTGCATAGAACAAGAACTCAACCGCACCGATTTGTATATCGACATCCCGCAGGAAATCCGCGATTTTTATAAGATGTATCGTCCGTCGCCGTTGGTGCGCGCATATTGTTTGGAGAAGGCGCTCGGCACTCCCGCCCATATTTACTATAAATTTGAGGGCAACAATACTTCGGGGTCGCATAAGCTCAATTCTGCGGTGGCGCAGGCGTATTATGCGAAAAAACAGGGGCTTAAATCGATCACGACGGAAACGGGCGCCGGTCAGTGGGGAACGGCCCTTTCGATGGCGGCGGCGTATTTCGGGTTGGATTTGACGGTGTATATGGTCAAGGTTTCCAGCGAACAGAAACCGCACCGCAAGGAAGTCATGCGGACCTATGGAGCAAATGTGGTCGCTTCGCCTTCCGACACGACGGAAGCGGGAAGAAAGATCCTCAAAGAATTCCCCGGTACGGGCGGTTCGCTCGGTTGTGCCATCAGCGAGGCGGTGGAGAAAGCCGTTTCGTCCGATTCCTGCCGCTATGTTTTGGGCAGCGTGCTCGATCACGTCGTGTTGCATCAGTCGGTCATCGGCTTGGAGAGCAAGGCGGCGATGGAAAAATACGGCGTTGAGCCGGATATGATTATCGGCTGCTGCGGCGGGGGTTCCAATTTCGGCGGGTTGATTGCACCGTTCATGGGCGACAAGATCGCGGGCAAAAACAACATTGAGTTTATCGGCGTAGAGCCTGCAAGCTGCCCTTCGATGACGCGCGGCAAATATGCGTACGATTTTTGCGACAGCGCGAAAATTACGCCGCTTGCGCGCATGTATACGCTCGGCAGCGGATTTATGCCTTCGCCCAATCATGCGGGCGGCCTGCGTTATCACGGCATGAGCCCGATCGTTTCCGAACTGTACCACGAAGGGTATATGCGTGCGGTCGCCGTCGAGCAGACGAAGGTTTTTGAAGCGGCAGAGCAATTCGCCCGCATCGAAGGGATACTCCCTGCGCCCGAATCCAGCCATGCCATTCGTGTCGCCATCGACGAAGCGCTCAAATGCAAGGAAACGGGCGAAAGCAAAACGATTTTGTTCGGACTTACGGGAACAGGCTACTTCGACATGACGGCATACAAGCAGTACAACGACGGAACCATGTCGGATCGTATTCCGACGGATGAAGATCTTGCGCAAGGATTTGCGACGATACCCGATATTCCGCAAAATAAATAAAAAAATCGAAAAGTAATTTACAATTCAGGTTTTAATATGCTATAATAGAGGGAGAAAAGAAGTTCTCCCTCTTTATTTTCCGGCATAAATTCGGAGCAGGAGAGGAAAAAGCAATCAAAGGAGAGTAAGTTTATATGATACAGGCGAGCGTTTTCGGAAAAACGGCGGACGGGCGCACCGTGTATGCTTTCAAAATCAGAGACGGCGCCAATGAGGCAACGATATTGAGTTTGGGCGGAATCATTCAATCCTTGAAAATTGCCGGGCGGGACGGCAAGCCCGTCGATGTTGTGCTCGGTTACAACGATGTCGCTTCCTACGAGCAGAACAGCGGCTATCTCGGAGCGCTTATCGGGCGTTGCGGCAACCGCATCGAAAAAGGCAAACTCGTCATCGACGGGGAGGAATATTCCTTGTATTGCAACGACCGCGGCAACCATCTGCACGGCGGCAGGGAAGGGTTCGATAAAAAGCTGTGGAACTATGTGTTCGACGGAGACGACGGCAACACTCTTGCGTTGAGCCTGCTCAGTCCGGATATGGAGGAGAATTATCCCGGAAACGTCAATGTTCAGGTCAATTATACCCTTGTAAACGGCGAATTGAAAATTGAGTACGGCGCTATTTCGGACAGAAAGACGGTGCTCAATTTCACCAATCACGCTTATTTTAATTTGGACGGAGAGGGCACGGGCGCCGTTTTGGATACCTTTTTGCAAATCGATGCCGACCGAATCACGCCCACCGACGAGAACCTTATCCCGCACGGCGAGTTCAAAAATGTTGACGGCACACCGTTCGATTTCCGCAAAGGGCGCAGGATCGGGGAGAAGATCGACGCCGATGACGAAGACTTGCGCTACGGCGACGGGTATGATATGAATTTCGTTTTGAATAAACCGCGCGGCGAGTACGCGAAAGTAGCGGAAGCGGAAGGCGCGCGCAGCGGCATCGTGATGGATGTGTATACCGATGCGCCCGCCATTCAGCTGTATACGGGCAACGGTCTGCACCAGGCGGGAAAAACAGGCTACTATAACCGCAATTACGGTTTTTGTTTGGAAACGCAATGCATCCCGAACGCGGTCAACGTACCTGCCTATGCGGAGCTTGGCGATCCCGTTGTAGAACGCGGAAAAATTTACACGACGACTACGGCGTATAAATTCAGCGTCCGCCGCTGAGCGGCGGCGCTGTTCGGAGCGGTTATGAAAATTTTGATTGCGTCCGACCTGCACGGCTCGGAATTTTACACGAAAAAGCTGTTGGAGCGTTATAAGGCGGAAGGAGCGGAGCAGCTTATTCTGCTCGGAGATATCTATAATCATGGCCCGCGCAACCCTCTGCCCGAAGGGTACGACCCGATGGGCGTGGCGGCGCTTTTAAATCCGCTCGTCAAGGAACTCACTGTCATCAAGGGCAATTGCGACAGCGACGTCGATACCTTGATTTCCGATTTTGAGTTTGTTTCGGAGGCATATGTTTTTGCAGACGGAAAAAAAGTCTTTTTGCAGCACGGCGATCGGTTCAGTATAGACGATCTTCCGAAAAACTGCGGGGATGCTTTCGTCTACGGGCATTATCATACCGGTTTTATCGAGGGAAAAGGGGGAGTTATCGTCGCGAACTGCGGTTCGGTGTCTTTGCCCAAGGGCGGCACGCCGCGCAGCTATATTTTACTCGACGGGCACGGTCTGCGACTGAAAGATATTGACGGCAATGATATATCCTATAAGAAATTCTAATAGGCACAAGTCAAGCGGACGGCACCGCGCCCGCTTGACTTTTTTTATTTGCCGCGGTAAACTATTTCATGGAAAAATCAAGAGAGGGAGCAAAGAAAAATGAATAAAATCAAAATCGGTATTGTCGGGTACGGCAATTTGGGCAAGGGTGTGCAGTATGCTGCCGAGCAGAACAAGGATATGGAAGTCGTTGCTGTGTTTACCCGCCGTTCGCCCGAAACGGTAAAAACGGTCCTTCCCGTCAAAGTCGAAAAGTATGAAAACATGAAAAACTATGTCGGAAAGATCGACGTTATGATCCTCTGCGGCGGAAGTGCGACCGATCTTCCCGCGCAATCTGCGGAGATCGTAAAGCTGTTCGATACGGTCGACAGTTTTGATACGCATGCGCGCATTCCCGAATATTATGCCGCGCTCGATAAATCGGCAAAGGAATCCGATCACCTCGGCGCGATGAGTATCGGCTGGGATCCGGGCCTGTTTTCGCTCGCGCGCATCTATTTCGGCGCAGCTTTGGCAGAAGGGAATACATATACGTTTTGGGGTAAGGGTGTGAGCCAAGGGCACAGCGATGCGATCCGCCGTGTGAAAGGCGTCAAAGATGCCCGTCAATACACGGTACCCGTGGAGAGTGCGCTCGATCGCGTGCGGGCTGGCGAAAACCCGCAGCTCACCACCCGCGAAAAGCATACGCGCGTTTGCTATGTCGTGGCGGAGGAGGGCGCGGATTTGGCCCGTATCGAAAAAGAGATCAAAGAGATGCCCAACTATTTTGCCGATTACGATACTACCGTGAATTTTATTTCGGAAGAAGAATTGATGCGCGACCACAGCGGTATCCCGCACGGCGGTTTTGTTTTGCGATCGGGCAAATCGGCGGCGGAAAACAAATTCCTGATGGAATTTTCTTTAAAATTGGATTCCAACCCCGAATTTACTTCGAGCGTGCTCGTTGCTTATGCGCGTGCGGTGTATCGTCTGCATATGGAGGGCAAAACGGGCGCCGTTACGGTGTTCGATATTGCGCCGAAATATCTTTCCCCCTTGTCTGAAACGGAGCAGCGCAAGGAGCTGTTGTAATAGGTTGTTTCGGTTAATCGATTCAGGTATAGCAGCGGGCGGCATATAATATGTGCAGCCCGTTGCCCATGGTAAATAGCGCAGTTTTAAAAACGAGGCGCCCTGCCGGGAAAATGATATGCACCCCAAAAGTCTGTCCAACTTTTGGGGTGCATATCAAAAGCTAACAGCGCTTTATTGTTGGTTAAGCCGGGACGATGAGTTAAAAGTAAAAGGGGAACTGTATCGTATAATAAAAATCCTCCGGCAAAGCCGGAGGATTTTTATTAACGCATCATTGAATTTTTGTGCTCGGAAACACATATTTCATAAAGGAATCGGGGAACACCCTGTCCAGCCATTCCCCGAAAGCGGTGAGCGGCGGGATATCGCTTGCGCGCGCCGTATAGCGGAACATGGCGGATGCGTTGAAGAACATATCGATGCAGATGACCGAAAAAAAGAAGAGCGCGGCAAACAGGAAAAAACGCCGCGGTATCCGTTCGAAAAATGTATCGAGCGGGCGGTAGATGAGGAAGATGACGATCACGCACAGCAAGCCCCAAAAGAGCATGATGGGCACGGTAGTGCGGCCGTCGATATCGAGCGGCCAGGAACTGTAATTCCACGAGCGTACGCCGAGCACATATTCTTCGAAACAGCTCAAAACATACTCGACGATCCCGCCGAGGAGCGCACCCCCGAAAAAGACCTCGCCGATGCTGTGAAAGCGCCGCAACGCGAGCACGATGGCAATGAGGCCGAGCCCGTACACGGGGTTGAACGGCGTAAAGATACTGCCGCTGCACACGAAATAACGGTGCACCTTTACGAGGTTGAAGATGATTTCCCACAGATTGCCGAGCGCGCCGCCCAACATATATAAAAAGACCGCTTTCGGGAACGTAAGTTTGCCCAAGGTGGGGTAAACATAGCGTGAAAAGGAGAGCGGCTTTTGTTTTTTCGTAAGCGTTGTTTCCTTGTTTTTTCGTATCATGCCTGTTTAAGAATGCGGGTGCCTGCCCGCGGCGGCGTCTTCGAACATCTGCACCATCTTATCGATGCACTTTTCGATGCGGAAACGCTCCGCGTATTCGATGTAATCCTGTTTCTGCCTTTCGCGCTGCTGCGGATGCTCGATCATGTAATCGATCTTTTGCGCCAAGGCGTGTGCGTTGCCGGCACGGTACAGGTTGTTGTCGTTCAGCGCAAAATACTTCGCGGCCGACATCTTGCTGTCGGAAATGATGGGAACAAGCCCGCAGGTGATCGCCTCCACGCACGCGATCGATTCGATCTCCGCATACGAAGGATGCACATACAGGTCGCAGCAGTTGATCAAATCAGCGAGGTCTTCTTTGGTATGGAACGCGATGTTCGGCGGATTTTTCAGCTCTTCGCCCTGTTTGCGCAGTTTCTTTTCCAACGGCCCGGAGCCGGCGATAAAAATCTGTATTTTATCCGTGTATTTGGAAAGGGAAACGGCGCGGATAAGGTCGCGGTGGCACTTTTCTTTGGTGAGCCTGCCCGTGGATAAGATGCAGAATTTATCCTCGTACTCCTTGGGCTTTGCGACCGTTTTGGGCGCGAAGATCGGATCGACGCCGTTGGAGATCACGCGCAGATCCTGCGTATAGCCGTGCTCGCGCAGTTTGTTTGCGATAAATTCGGTAGGGCAGTGGATGTATTCGGTATAGCGGTAAAACCCTTTCAAAAAGTTAGCGTAGATGCACTTGTTCACGAATTTGCTTTTTTGCAAACCGAAATGGCAGCTTACGTTTTCCGGCTGAACATGGAACGCGGTGGTGCAGGGTTTGCCGAGTTCCCTGCACAGGCGTGCGGCGGCCCTGCCGAGCGGGAAGGGCATCAGCGCGTGCACGACGTCGCTCTTTGCGATGATGTCGAGCAGCAGTTTTTCATTGGGTTTTGCCAGCTCCACGCCGTTTTTCTTCACATAATTGTTGAAAACCTTGAAATCGATCTTTTCAACGGAATAATACCCTTCTTCATCCGACTTTTCCGGCGAGATGACGAACACTTTGTGCCCGCGCGCCTTCAAATTGTGAATGAGGCGCTTAACGGTGATGCTCGTTCCGTTGTTTTCCTCTCCCAGAACGTCTGCCACGATGGCTATTCGCATAAATCAAATTTTCTCCTTGCCCGGCCAAACTGCTTTTTCTTAAATTTTCTACGGCTGCGGCGTTTCCGTCGGATCTCCGGCCATTTTTTCGAGCAGATCCTGCCCCGCCCGCACCATAGGGGCACAAAGGTTGAGCAGGGTTTCCAGCGATACGGTTTTATCTGTGCGCAGCCATTCCGCATAGATATCGAGCACCCCGCCCGTCAGAAAGCGGATGATGCATTTCGCTTCGAGCTGTACGTTTGCATATAATTCGCAAAAATGCGCATACAGCCGGTCGGCGAGCACGTTTTTCAAACTTGTCAAAAACACGTCTGCATCCGCCGATTTGCGCACGAACTCTTCAAAATATTCGAAGTTTCCGATCACCGCCGCGCAGGAAGTCAAAAATTCCAGCGTTCCGCCCATTTTCGGGAAGGCCGCCGCGCGTTTATCGGCGTTGATGCGGTCTGCTATTTCGTTGCACAGAGATGCAAGGACCTCTCTGATGTTGCGGAAATGCAAATAAAAGGTGGTCCGGTTGATATCCGCCGCCATGCAAAGGTCGACGATCTTGATCTCGCCGAGGCGCCGCGTGCAAAGCAGTTGCAGCGTGGTGTTCTGAATTGCGCCGATCGTTTTTCGGCTGCGTCTGTCCGTTTTCATATTCCCCTCCGAAACTCCGGCCGCTCTCGGCCGGCTTGCTTATCACTCTTTCATTCTATTATACAGATTCCCGCAGGCACTGTCAAGGATTGCATATAAGATTCTCGACAAGTGTCGAATTTCGATCGCGGGGCGGGGCGACGGCCGAAAGGAAGCGGGCCGTCTGCCGAGGACTGTATTCTATGGGTAAGGAGCACATATCCTGTTTGACTGCGCGCAAACCGCTGCGGTTATTTTGCGGTTTCGCCGTGCAGTTTTTGTACCGAGCGCAGCAGTGCCGTGTCTGCGCCGTTCCAGGGCTTGTCTGCGTTGCGGTAATCGTGTTTTGCGCAGAACCATTGCAGATCGGTGAGGAGCTTTTCCTCCGATTCTTTTTGCAGTTTCGTGAGCGTATAGATATAATCCTTTTTCTTTCCGCGCGCATAAGCCGCATATTTGAGCAGATAGCCGAAGTGCTCCATGCAGAACCCGTTCGTCTTTTGCAGTATCTCTTTGAATTTCGGCTCGGCATAAAACATTTCCGCCACCGTTTTATAATAGCGGATCATGTTCACTTCCACGTTGTCGCAGATCACGCAGGTATCGCCGCTGTGGATAAAAGTTTCCGCCATTTTCTGCGCCGTTTTCAGGTCCGCCGTAACTTCCAGCTTTCCTTTGAGCGCCGTCAAACGTGTAACGTGTTGGAGCGCGAGGGAAAGTTTGTTCTGCCGCGCGTACAGCATATTGGTGTGATGCTCGCAGAACCCGCGCTCGTTTACCATGCGGCGCTGGAAGTCTTCCATCACCGATTCGTTGAGGTACTGTTCCGCCAGCCTGTTTTCGAGGATGTTCCGTATGCGGCAGAGCGGGCACACGCCCGAATCGTTGAATTCCTGGTAAATGAGCATATTTCCGATATGATAATTCATAATAGACCGCCTTTGTGTTTTGCTTTGCGGGTTTTTGCCCGTAAAAATATTATAGCCGAACCCCGCGCAAAAGAAAAGGGCATTTTGCATAAACTTTGGCGCCGGCGTTTCCGTTTGCGAATAGTTCGGCGAACGGTTTGCATTTCTTCGCGAAATCGGATATAATGAAATAAAAGGGGAAAATGAACAAAAGGGGCTTTCGTTTCGCCGCCTGCGGGCGGTAAAACGAAAATTTGGATGGAAATGAAGTGTCTGTTTCTCTATAATCCCGTCAGCGGGCGGGGAAAAATAACCGGAAAGCTCGATTACATCGTGCATACGCTGCAAAAAAAGTACGATTATGTGGACAGCTATGCGACCAAAGCTCCGGGAGATATGGCGCACGCCGCGGCAGAGGCGGCGGAAAAGTACGATGCGCTCGTGTTTTCGGGCGGCGACGGTTCGTTCAACGAGATCGTGCGCGGCATAGCGGGCGCGGAAAATCCGCCCGAACTCGGCTACATTCCCTGCGGCACGGTCAACGACGTCGCGCATACGCTCGGCATCCCCAAGCGGATAAAGGGCGCGCTGAAAGTGATCCTGACGGGCGACAACGCTTTGCTCGACTGCATGAAAGTGGGGGAACGCTACGCCATGTACATCGTGGCGGCGGGCGCGTTCACGAGCGCCACCTATACCACGCCGCAGGCCAGCAAACAGCGGGTGGGGCGGATCGCTTACGGCGTCGAGGGGCTGCGCAAGAACATGAAGTTCGACGTGTTCGACGTATGTTTGGACAACGGCAGCCGCCGCGAGCGGACGGACTGCGTGTTCGTAGCGCTGCTGAACGGGCGGTACGTCGCGGGGATGCGGCTGAATAAAGACGGCAGCATGGCGGACGGAAAGATCGAGGCCGCCGTCATACGCCAATGCAAAAAGCCGAACATATTCCAGAGGATACGCGCGTTTTTCGCGCTGGCGAACTTGTTTTTGTTCGGGTATAAGGTGCGCGAAAAGCAGATCGTGCGCATGGAGGGTTCGCGGTTCGAGATCGAGGCGGATCCCTCCGTCTGCTGGAATTTCGACGGCGAAAAGGGCATCTGCGGCAATATCGTCGTGGAGGTGTTGCCCAAACGCATCAATATGCTCGTTCCGAAGGGCAGCAAAAATTTATAAGTTTTACATTGAAGACCGAATTTTCCCGCGAACGAGGCGGAAAATTCGGTCAAATTTTTTCGCGCGTATCTTCGCCGCCGAGATATTGCGAAAGTTCTTCGCCCCGCACCCGTTCCGCATTGTTTTCCGCCAGCCGCCCCAAAAAGGTGAGCGGCGTTTTCCGCTTTTGCAGGCGCTCGGTGAAGAATTTGGAATAGGCGAGGAATATGGCATATATATAGGGCATGCCAAGGTTGGTTTCGAGCAGAGAATTGGTCACGAGCGTGAGCAGTTTATCGGCAAAATTTTCAAACCCGGCGCTGCGTATGCCGCCCAGCAGCAGGCCCGCCTCCCAGCCGAATTGTACGAGCACGCCGATGGCGAGCAGCCAGAGGATGTTCACCCGCAGCGTCTTGTCCTTTTGCGCGAGGTTCCAAACGATCAGCGCGAGGTAGCCGACGAACAGTATCAGCGCCATATAGCCGTGGTAGGCGCCCGTCGTGCGCTGTATGACGATGGGGTTTTCGCTGTTGCCGAACGTCGCCGCGAGCATGGGCGCGCACAGCCACCAAAACAGGATGAGAGCCGACCATTCGAGCAGGCGTTTGTCTTTGGAGATCCACAGCCATATCCACACGAAGTTCGTAAAGCCGTAGCTCATCGACATCCACAGCAGCACCCAAAACAGGCTGTATCCCTCCGAAATGGTGCGCGCGTGGAAAACCAGGTGAAAGATGCCGTAATCCACGGCAAAATACACGAAACCGAACACGATGCCCACGATGAGCGTCGTGTATTTCTTTTTCCAAATCAAGAGCGCTGCAAGTACGGCGAGGAACGCTATGTCAAGCCACATATACAGCGGATCGAATTGCCTCCGCGCGATGATATCGTCCACAGTTTCTTCCCTCCGAAATTTTTGTGTAACAAATTAACATTACAAACAATTACATTATATACTTTAACGGCGGGTATGTCAACGGAATGCCGAAAAAAACCGCGCCCGCTCTCATCGGAGCGGGCGCGGCGGCGCGTTTCGGTATAGGGGCAGGGTGCCTGCAAAGGCGAAGGCGCGCGGCGTTTTTTGCCGCTATCGTTCGAGTTCGGCATGGCGGTCCGGGTCCGCGAGGACGGTCTTGAAGTCGGTATATACCACGAATCCCGCCTTCGCCTTGGGCGGTTTTTTTACGAACCGCCGCTCGCAGTAATCGACGGGTATCTTGTTGCCGGCCTGCCCGTCCGAAAAGAACGCGCAGATCTCGGCGGCGGCGAGCAGTACCGCTTCGGGCACCGCTCTGCCCTCGGTGCGGATGAGCACGTGCGCGCTGTGGTATTTTTGCGTATGCAGCCAAACGTCGCCCGGCGCCGCCTCGCGCAGCAACCGGTCGTTCTGCACGTTGTTCCGCCCCGCGAAGATGCAAAAACCGTCTTTTTCAAAGCGGCGGAACGGCACGGCGGCGGAAACTTTCTGTTTCTTTTTGAGCGGGGCGAGCAGGCCCGCCTCGCGCAGTTCTTCCTCCGCCTCCGCCAAATCGAGCATATTTTCGGCGCGGGAAAGGGCGGAGAGCATACTCTTTGTATAGTCGAGGTCGGCAAGCGCCTCCGCCTTCTGGGGCGCGACTGCCGCGAGCGTGCGTTTCTGTTTGTTGTACTTTTTATAGTATTTTTGCGCGTTTTGCGCGGGCGTAAGCGTGCGGTCTAGGGGAATTTTTATTTTTTCCGCATTTTCGCTGTAATAGTTTGCGAGTTCGCAGCCGTCCATCCCCTTGCGCAGGGCATAGATGTTCGCGGTGATCAGTTCGCCGCAGATGCGGTTTTTTTCCATGTCGCCGCAGTCGCGCTCCCGTTCGAGCAGGAGGGCGAGTTTCTTTTCCTCCTTTTTCCTGCGGGCGAGGAGCAGGCTCTCCAATTTGCGCTTTTTTTCGGAAAAATCCCGTTTCGTTTCCCGCTCGGTGTAATAGATATCCTGTGCGGCGTTCACGCTTTCGCACCGTTCTCCCTGCGGATAGCGCGCGTGAAAATCTTTCGCCTCGCCGCCGCGCCGTTCCACGGCGGGCGCCGTTTCCTCCGAAAAGATAAAATCGTACACTCGCTGCGCGGCAGAACCTTCGCCCGCCGCGGTTTCGCGCTCGATCAGGCGGCAGGTGGGCAGGGCGAGCCCGGAGAGGTTGGAAAAGAGAAATTCCGCAAAATCCCCGCCGGAAAAAGCGCGCAGCCGCTCGGAAAGCGCCGCAAAGTCGGAAGGGTTCGCCTTGTCCTGCGGTTCGGGCGGCTCGTATTGTACGCCGGGGAAGAGCACGCGCTTGAAATTTTCCTGCAAGGAGGAAACTTTCAGCGCCCCCGTGATCACGCCGTTTTCGGTGAGTACGAGGTTGGAATATTTGCCCATGATCTCCGCGTACAGCACGCGTTCGGCGCGTGTGAACTCCCCCGCGCAGTCGAACGCAAAGGAGAGGATGCGCTCAAACCCTTCCTGCCGCACGGAAAGCAGCGTCGCCCCGGTCAGGTGCTTGCGCAGCAGCATGCAGAAGTTGGGTGCAACGTCGGGCGCGCTGCGCGGCAGGTCTGAAACGCACGCGCGCGCAAACGAGGCGTTCGTATTCAGCAAAAGTTTGCGCGTTTTTCCGCCCGCGTAGAGGAGGATGTCCACCTCGTCGCGCGAGGGTTGGATGATCTTATTCACTTTTCCGCCCGAAAGCATGGCGTTCAGTTCGCGCGCGATATGGCGCAGGGTAAAGGCGTCTTGCGGCATGCGTATATCCTCGAAAGTTCCGTTTGCGTATCATTATAGCGGAAAATCGCGGAAATGTAAATCATAAATGCGCCCGGTTTGCCCGCCGTGCGGCAAAATGCGGGGCGATTCGGGAATAAGAGGGCACCGTTGGGCGCGCTTTTTTCGGCAAAGAGACCGCAAAAGCGGGCGCGCACGGCCGGGGCATGAAATTTATTTTGCCATGCCGTGTAAAAATGCTTTGCAAAACGAAAGGTTTGTGCTAAAATACTGTAACGAGTAAATTAGAATTTTTTATAGTTCAGGAGAAAGATCATGAAGTACACCATCGAACCTTCCGAAAAAAGCACCGTGAAGATCGCCATGACGTTCGATAAGTCCGAATGGGACGAGGCGAACATGAAAGCCTATCAGCAGACGAGGGGCAAATATTTCGTCAACGGTTTCCGCAAGGGGAAGGCGCCCAAGCACGTTATCGAGCTCAACTACGGAAAGGGGGTGTTCTATGAAGACGCGCTGAACAATCTCTTCTCCGAGCATTATTACGATATCGTCGAAAAGGAAAAGGACAACTATACCGTTGTCGGCCAGCCCGAACTTTCGGTGGATGATATCAGCGAAAACGGCGCCGTGCTCGTCGCCGTCGCGCCCGTCAAGCCGGACGTCAAACTCGGCGCTTACAAGGGTATAAACATCAAAAAAGTGGAGTATAATGTAAAGGACGAAGACGTGGAGGCGGATATCAAGCGCCTGCAGGAGCGCAATTCGCGCCTCGTCGAGGTGGAGGGCCGCGCCGCGGAGAACGGCGATACCGCCACCATCGATTTTTCGGGCAGCGTCGACGGCGAAAAGTTCCAGGGCGGCACGAGCGAGAATTATCCCCTCGTTTTGGGCAGCGGCTCGTTCATTCCCGGATTTGAAGAACAGGTCGTCGGCATGAAAGTGGGCGAGGAAAAGGATATCAACGTCAAATTCCCCGAAAACTATCAGGAAGAGAGCCTCAAAGGCAAAGACGCCGTGTTCGCCGTCAAGCTCAACAAGCTGGAAAAGAAGGAACTCCCCGAAGTGAACGACGAGTTCATCAAGGACGCGGCGGGCGTAGAAACGGTCGAGGAATACAAAAAGCAGACGCGCGAGCGCCTCGAAAAACAGGCGAAAGAGAAGGGCGACGCCGAAACGGAGAACAATATCGTGAAGGCGATCTCCGACGGCGCGGAGGTCGAAATTCCCGATGCGATGATCGAAAACCAGATCGATATGATGGTCCGCAACGCGGAGTACCGCCTCGGTATGCAGTACGGCGGCATGAAATTGGAAGATTATCTGCGCTATATGGGCAGCAATATGGCCGATTTCCGCGAAGGGTACAGGGCGCAGGCGGCGGATACCGTCAAGAGCCAGCTCGTCATCGATAAGATCATCCGCGAGGAGGCCATCAAGGCGGAGGACGATGAGATCGACGCGAAGATCGCCGAGTTTGCCGAAAAGGCGAACAAGCCGCTCGACGAGTACAAAAAGGACGTCGACGCGAGCCAGCGCGAGTATATCGCCAACGATATCGTCATCAATAAATTGTTCGATTTCCTCAAAGAAAACAATGTTTTGACGGCGGACGAGGCTGAAAAACCCGCGAAAAAGCCTGCGGCGAAGAAATCCGCAACGAAGGCGGAGAGCGCAGACGAGGCTGAAAAACCCGCCAAAAAGCCTGCCGCAAAAAAGACGGCTGCCAAGAAGGCGGACGACGCGGCTGCGGAAGAAAAACCTGCGAAAAAGCCCGCCGCGAAAAAGACGACCAAAAAGGCCGCCGAAGATAAAGCCGAGTAATCTTACCTTGTTCACGAAAATCTCACTTCGTTGCGATTTTCCGTGAGATATTCGGATTTATTTTTTATAATAATAACTCGCAAAAGTAAAAGCCGCGTTTTTTGTTTTTGCACCCCATTTGGCAATCCCTTGCCTTACGGAAAGGGTGAAAAACGCCGCGCATATTTATGGCGTGCGCTTAAAAAGGCGCGCCGCAGAGGGCAGAGTCCTCAAAATCGCAAGAATTTGTTTCAACAGCTTGAAACAAATTCTGCGAGATAAGTAAGGAGTTAAATATGGACGATATAAAGATGAATCTTATTCCGATGGTCGTGGAGCAATCCGGCCGCGGCGAGCGTTCGTACGATATCTATTCCCGCCTCTTGGAAGACCGCATCATCTTTCTTTCGGGCGAGATCAACGACGGCATGGCGAACACCATCGTCGCGCAGCTCATCTATTTGGAAGCGAAGGATATGAACAAGGATATCAGCCTGTACATCAACAGCCCCGGCGGCAGCGTTTCGGCAGGGCTGGCGATCTACGATACCATGCAGTATGTTCATTGCGACGTTTCGACCATCTGCATCGGTATGGCGGCGAGCATGGGCGCATTCCTTTTGTCCAGCGGAGCGCGCGGCAAGCGCTTTGCCCTTCCCAACAGCGAGATCATGATCCATCAGCCGCTCGGCGGGGCGCAGGGGCAGGCGAGCGATATCAAGATACAGGCAGAACATATCTTGAAGATCAAAGACAAGATGAACAGGATATTATCCGAAAATACGGGCAGGAGCATTGCCGAGATCGAGCGCGATACCGACAGAGACAATTATCTCTCCGCGGAAGAGGCGAAAAATTACGGGCTCATCGACCAAGTATTTTATAAAAGATAACGCGCGCGAAAATTTCTTTCAGAGGTATTGAAAGAAATTTTTGCAATTTTAGAGGTTTTTCTGAGCACGGGTGCAGAAAAACATATTCCAAAATGCAGACGCGCCCCGCAAGGGCTGCGCGTAAAGGAGGAAGAATGAAAGACGAAGAACAATTTTGTTCCTTCTGCGGCAAACCGAAAAGCCGCGCGAAAGTCATGATCACCGGCCCGAACGGTCTGGCGATCTGCGACGAATGCGTCGAAATATGCAACGAAGAGATCAAGGGGGCGCAGGAAAAGCCCTCCAACGCGATCGAGCTGAAAAAGCCGAACGAGATCAAGGCAGAGCTGGATAAATACATCGTCGGGCAGGATAAGGCGAAAAAGGTGCTCTCCGTCGCGGTGTACAATCATTATAAGCGCATCAACAGCGAACTTTCCCAAAAGGACGACGACGTGGAGATCGAAAAGAGCAATATCCTTCTGCTCGGCCCCACGGGTTGCGGCAAAACGCTGTTGGCGCGCACGCTCGCGCGCATTCTAAACGTTCCGTTCGCCACGACGGACGCGACCACCCTTACGGAGGCGGGTTATGTCGGCGAGGACGTCGAAAACATTTTGTTAAAACTCATCCAAAACGCCGATTATGACATCGAAAAGGCCCAGCGCGGCATCATCTACATCGACGAGATCGATAAGATCGCGCGCAAGGGAGAAAACGTGTCCATCACGCGCGACGTATCGGGCGAGGGCGTGCAGCAGGCGCTGTTGAAGATCATCGAGAGCACCATCGCGAGCGTGCCTCCGCAGGGCGGCAGAAAGCACCCGCAGCAGGAGTGCATGCGCATCGATACGACGAATATCCTGTTCATCTGCGGCGGCGCCTTTGTCGGGCTGGATAAGATCGTGCAGTCGAGAAAGGACGACGCGTCGCTCGGCTTCGGCGGCAGGGTCAAGAGCACCGACGAGATGGATTACCAGCTGTTCGACGACGTAAAGCCGCAAGATCTTACCAAATTCGGGCTTATCCCCGAATTTGTGGGGCGCATTCCTATCGTCGTGAGTTTGCAGCCCCTCGACGAAACGGCGCTCGTAAAGATCTTGACCGAGCCGAAGAACGCGCTCATCAAACAATATCAAAAACTGATCGGGTTAGACGGCGTAAAACTTTCCTTCGAGCCCTCGGCTGTGAGCGAGATCGCGAACACCGCTATCAAGCTGAAAACGGGCGCGCGCGGTTTGCGTACCATCATCGAAAATCTGATGACGGACGTAATGTACGAGATCCCGTCCGACGGCGATATCCGCGAAGTAAAGATCACGCGCGATTGCGTGCTGGGCACGGCGAAACCGCAGCTCATCAAAGAGAGCGCCTAAAAAACGCACGCCGCGATATGCAGGGAGCTGCTTGAACGCGGCGTATGCGTTAAAAGTTGAATTTTTATCGGGGAGAGAAGAATGCAATTCTTCTCTCCCCGATTTGCGCATCGGCAAAATATTATTTATAGAATTTGCGCGAAAAACAGAGGATTTTGGTCAAAAAAAGGAGCAAAAATGCTTTTTTTTGCCGATTCAGGAACAAAGCGGATATTTTTATTTTCGGCTTATGGCGGATATTCCGAGCGCGCGGCGGCAGTGGTAATAAAAGTTCCCCGCACTCATTTTTGTTTCGCTCAGCGCCTGCGTGAGGGAAATCCTCTTTTCGTAAAATTCGTTTGCCGTTTTGATAAATTCCGCCGTATATTGCGTAGTCGGGCGGCCGAAGCGGACGCCCCTTCTTTTTGCGGCGGCGATTCCTTCCCTCTGCTGTGCGCGTATGTTTTCGCGCTCGTTTTCCGCAACGAAAGAGAGGATTTGCAGCACAATGTCGGATATGAATTTCCCCACGAGCGAATTTTCCTTGTCGCGCGTATCCAAAAGGGGCATATCCAAAACGAGGATATCTGCGCCGATCTGCTTTGTGATGCGGCTCCATTCCTCGATGATCATATTGTAATTGCGCCCCAAGCGGTCGATGGATTTGATGACGAGCAGATCGCCCGCTTTCAGCTTTTTGAGCAGGCGCAGGTAATTGATCCGTTCAAAATCTTTCCCCGATTTTTTGTCGCTGTAAATGTACTTTTTTTCAATGCCGAACGTACTGAAAGAATCGAGCTGCCGCGTCAGGTTCTGTTCGCGGGAAGAAACGCGCGCGTATGCGTAAATCATGGAAACACCTCGTTTTTTAATACAGAATAGCAGATTTTGCTTCACAAGGGGATAAAAAATCGTAAAAATTTTTGCGCCGGCGTTTAATTTTGGCGCGCAAAAATACCGTTTCGGCAGGGGAAACGGGCCGAACGGCGGTGCGTTAAAAGAAATTGACATTTTTTCGTTTGTGTTCTATAATAATGGAAAAATTTTTTCTGCCAACACCGCAAAAAAATGCGGGCAGATAAAGAGAAATTGGGAGACAGAATGATGAACAAAGTATTTGTATTGGGGAGCATGAACGTCGATTTTGTCATGACGGCTCCGCGCGTTCCGAAAGAAGGGGAAACCATTCACGGAGACGGATTCATGATCAACGAGGGCGGCAAGGGAGCCAATCAGGCGGTCGCCGCGGCAAAGAGCGGCGCACCCGTATATATGATCGGCTGCGTGGGGGACGATTCCATATCCGAAACCGTATTGGCTTCGCTGAAAAAGTATCGGGTAAACACGCAGTTCGTAACGCGCTGTGCGGGGGTGAACACGGGCGCCGCGCAGATAACGGTCGTGAACGGCGACAATCGCATCATCCTGTCCGCGGGGGCAAATTACAGGATAACGCGGGAGAATATCGACGCCGCGCTCGAAATCGGCAGCGCGGGCGACGTGTTCATCGTACAAAATGAGATCAAGGAAGAAATGATCGGCTACGGCTTGGAGCGTGCGCATGCAAAGGGCCTGCTTACGATCTTCAACCCCGCGCCGGCAAAGGTATTTCCGGAGGAGATACTCCGCAATGTGCGCCTGCTCGTTGCAAACGAAATCGAAGCGGTGCAGATCACGCAAACGAGCTCGCTGTTGCAGGCTTTGGAGTCGCTACGCCGCCGCGCGGCAACACAGGCGGTGGTCACTTTGGGCGAAAAGGGGAGTTTGCTGATCGACGGCGAGCGGGATATACGGCAGATCCCCGCCGTCCGCGTGCAAGCGGTGGATACGACCGCCGCGGGGGATACCTTCATCGGCGTGGTCGGCAGCTGTTTGGCGCAAGGTTTGCCCTTGGAAAGCGCGATGGCGCGCGCGACGGTCGCTTCCGCGCTCACGGTGACCAAGAGCGGGGCGCAGTGCTCGATCCCGACGCGGGAAGACTGCGAGCGCTTTGCGAAGGAAAAGAATATCTCCGTCAAGGCAAAAACGCTCGGCTCGGAAGATTTTGCGTGGCTCGCCTCGCTTGGCTGAGCGCGGCGGCGGGTTGTACGGCAAAAGGATAAAATAAATAGTTAAATAACGAAAAGTCCGAGCGCGGGGGATCGCAGAATGCGATCCCCCGCGCTCGGACTTTTTTGTTTTTTACGGCAAGCCGCTTAGATTGCATCGAAAATATTTTTTCGCATTTCGCGGCGGCAATGTTGCGGCAAAAAGGCCGTTTGTAAAAGAATGGCGCTCGTTCAGCCGTAATTTTTTAAAAGATTTTCCGCCCGCTCTCGAACTCCGTCTGCGAGCGCGGCGGGCGAGAGCACGCGCACCCCGTCGCCCAGGCTCAAAAGTTTGGAAAAGAGCGGCTCGCCCGCCGGCAGGGTCGCCTCGGCAAAAATCTCCTCGCCGTTCACGCGGATATTGTCCACGCCCAGCCATTCCTCGATATCGGGCAGAGATTTCGGCGCCACGGATAGTTTTACCTCGATCAATTTCGCGTTCCCGAAATCGAATTTGAGCGGCAGGTTGTTTCGGTCAACTTCCCGCCGCGCAAAAATTTCGCCCGTAACGCGCGCACTGCGTATGCGCCCGATGCGGAACAGACGGAAATCTTTCCGTATGCGGCACCACGCGTATAAATACCAAATATTTTGTTTATAAACGAGCAGGTGAGGCTCGACCGTCCGCCGGCTTTCCCTTCCGCCGCGGTCCACATAGGCGATATCGAGGCATTGGGTGCGCTCGGCGGCGTCCTCCAAAACGCGCAGTTTTTCCGAAAAATCGTATGCATCGCCCCACGTTCCGCCGTCTACGACGATATGTCCCGAAAAGCTCATGTTGCGGCTGTCCGATTTCTGCTGCTGCGCCAATTTATCCAGCGCGCTTTTCACCGCATCGTCGTGCATCTGCTCGTAGAGCGCGCTCAATGCGTTCACCGCCGCCGCGTATTCCTCGCGCGTGAAAAAATTTTCGGGCAACTTATATGTATCGGGCAGGAATATTCCGCCGCCCCTCCCGCGTACAATATCGAGAGGAACGCCCGAAACGATCATTTCCTCCACATAGCGGTACACGCTCCGCTCCGAAATGCCGCACTCCGCCGCCAGCTCGCGCGCGCTCGATTTGCGGTTTTTCAGCAGCCGAAACAAAATTTTCAGCATGAGTTGAAATTTCATCCCTCTTACCCTCCGAAAAAAATTTTTTGAATTTTCTGAAATTATTTTAATAAATATGACAATATTTGTCAAGTATTTTGTGCTATGATAGTAGCGTAAAAAGGAAAGGAGAGTAAACGCCATGTTTTTTTTGAAAAAGATACTTTACTTGCTTACGAACGGACAGGGCAAGGCCGCTGTGTTTGCGGACAAGCTGCCCGAACGGTTGGGCGCATACGGTGCGCCCGCGAGCGGGAGAGTCGTGCGTACGGACGGCGCGGCCGCCCGCGGCTTTGCGGCCGAACGCCGCGGGGCATCCGGCTCTTCGCGTTGCCGCTCCTTTCAGGCGGCGGAAAAAGGGGAGGGGGAGTTTGCGTGGTATTTTGCCGTGCGCGACTTTTTGGCGCGTTCCGCCTCTGCGGGCACGGAAAAAAGCAGCGGAGAAAACCGCGTCTGCGGTATGCGGAACGCTATCCCGCCCCGCCCGCTCGCAAGCGATGCGGAAACGGCGCGCGGTTGCGCGGCACCGCGCGGAAACGGCGGCGCTGTGCGCGCGGCGCGGGAGAATTTCAGCCGCGCGGACCGTTCGCGCGCGCAAGAGCACGATGCGCCTTTGCGCGGGCAAAAACGCCGCGGCGGGGATATCCCGCAGGCGGAATTTCCGGACGAATTATTTTTGAATCTCGCGTCCCTGCGCGGGCTGAACGTGGAGGAGCGTATGCGCGGCGGAGAACTGTAAGGCGGGTTGCGGGCAAATTATTTGAGGGCTGTTATTTTATTGATAAGTATATATTGAGATGATATAATAAATTTATAGAAATATAAAGGTTACGAAAAGATGAACGGCAAAAAATATGTTTGCGATTGCCCAGATTTAATGCAGGAATGGAATTGGGATAAAAATAATGAATTAAATATATCCCCGGACAAACTCGCAACAGGGAGTAATAAAAAAGTATGGTGGAAATGTTCTCATGGGCATGAGTGGCAAGCCGTTATTGTAAGCCGTGTTGCGGGGCGTGGATGTCCGTATTGTTCCAATAGAAAGGTTTTGCAAGGATTTAACGATTTGGCTACTACTCATCCATTTTTAGTGCAGGAGTGGGATGCGGATAAAAACGGACAGTTGCAGCCAACGATGGTACTTGCAGGTTCACACCAAAAAGTTTGGTGGAAATGTACGCACGGTCATGAATGGCAAGCAACAATTAAGCATCGTGCATATAAAGAACAAGGATGTCCGTATTGCAGCGGAAGGCGAGCCATTGCAGGAAAAACAGATTTAGCAACGCTTAATCCTAAATTGGCAAAAGAGTGGCACCCGACAAAGAATGGCAATTTAACACCTAGTCAAGTGACAATTCATAGTGGTAAAAAAGTATGGTGGTTATGTGCTAATGGTCACGAATGGTTGGCATCTCCTCATGATCGAGATGGAAATGGAACGAATTGTCCTATTTGCAATGCGAGGCGCCAAACATCATTTGCAGAACAAGCTATTTATTTTTATATTAAAAAATATTTCCCTGATGCGGTCAATAAATCTAGAGATATATTTTCAAATTCGATGGAATTAGATATTTATATCCCAAGCAAATCTATTGGAATAGAGTATGACGGAATAAACTGGCATAAAACAGAAAAAGAATATCAGAGGGAAAGAAAAAAATATCAAATTTGTAAAAATAAAAAAATTTTTTTAATTAGAGTAAAAGAAAATAGTAAAATTGTTTGGAAAGACGTTGCTGATAAAATTTTTTACATCGACAAAATTCGAAATTATGAAAAATTAAATCGTTTAGTTTTAACCTTATTAGACTACATAAGTACTCTTATACACAAAAAAAATTTGTGTATAGATTTTTTAGTCGATATTGAAAGGGATAAAAACGATATTGAAAGTTATTTGAATGAAATTCAAAATTCTCTTGCTGATTTAAGACCTGATTTAGTAGAGGAATGGGATTTCGAGAGAAATGGGAAATTGAAGCCAGAAATGTTTTCTTTACATTCTAATGAAATCGTATGGTGGAAATGTAAAAAATGCGGACACGAATGGAAAACATCAATCAACCGTCGAACGAGAAACATCGGGAGTGGTTGTGCTCTATGTGGAAATATAAAAAAAGGGAAGTCATTTCACAACGGATATTTATCTGTAAACGGTTCATTGGCGCAAAATAATCCCGGATTAGTACAAGAATGGCATCCGTTCAAAAATGATACATTGACGCCGCAAGATATTACTGCGGCTAGTCCTATTAAAGTTTGGTGGAAATGTAAAAAATGCGGATATGAATGGCAAGCATCTCCGAATAATCGTAGTCGGGGTGTGGGGTGTCCCTGTTGTAGTGGACGAGTACCTAAAATAGGTGTGAATGATTTGGCAACTGTTGATCCTATTCTTGCTTCTGAATGGCACATGGAAAAGAATGCTCCTTTACAACCCAATATGATTTTACCTAAGAGCGGCAAAAAAGTTTGGTGGAAATGTAAAGTTTGTGGGTATGAGTGGCAAGCAACTCCTCACAGTCGCAGTGCAGGTCATGGTTGCCCTTGTTGCAGTGGGAGGGTACCGAAAATCGGTGAAAATGATTTAGCGACCGTTAATCCGCAACTTGCACACCAATGGCATCCTACTAAAAACGGAAATTTATCGCCATCTATGGTATTCCCTCAAAGCTGTAAAAAAGTTTGGTGGTTATGTCCGCAATGTGGATATGAATGGCAAGAGGTTATAAAGAGCATGAATAAAGAAATAGACTGTCCTAATTGCCATAAAGTATTATGAATTGAATCTTTATTGGCTTTTACGAAAAATTATAGAAGATATAAGATATATTAATAACAGCAAGTCGGGCGGAACGATTGCAAAATTTATCCGATAATGTTACAATAAAGGGCGAAAGTAAAAAACAAAGGAGTTTTTTCATATGTCTTATGTAGAGAGCGTTCTTGCCCGCGTTAAGGAGCAAAACCCGAACGAGCCTGAATTTCATCAGGCGGTAACGGAGGTATTGCATAGCCTCGAAGCCGCGATCAACGCCAACCCGCAGTACGAAAAGGCGGGGCTTTTGGAGCGGTTGGTCGAGCCGGAAAGGATCGTCATGTTCCGCGTTCCCTGGGTAGACGATAAGGGCAACGTGCAGGTGAACAAAGGCTACCGCGTTCAGTTCAACAGCGCCATCGGCCCGTACAAGGGCGGCCTGCGTTTCCACCCGTCGGTCAACCTGTCCATCATCAAATTCCTCGGTTTCGAGCAGATCTTCAAAAACAGCCTCACAGGCCTCCCCATCGGCGGCGGCAAGGGCGGCTCGAATTTCGACCCGAAAGGCAAGAGCGATAACGAGATCATGCGCTTCTGCCAGAGCTTTATGACCGAACTGTACCGCCACATCGGCGCGGATACCGACGTACCCGCGGGCGATATCGGCGTCGGCGGCCGCGAGATCGGCTATATGTTCGGCCAGTATAAGCGCATCCGCGACGAGCACGTCGGCGTTCTGACGGGCCGCGGGCTCTCCTACGGCGGCTCGCTCGTCCGTACCGAAGCGACGGGCTACGGCCTCGTGTATATCACAGAGGAGGCGCTCAAGAGCAAGGGCGATTCCATCAAGGGCAAAACGGTCGCCATCAGCGGTTCGGGCAACGTCGCCATCTATGCCTGCCAGAAGGCGCAGCAGCTGGGCGCGAAGGTCGTTACGATGAGCGATTCCAACGGCTACGTTTACGATAAAAACGGCATCGACCTCGCCGTCGTCAAGCAGATCAAAGAGGTCGAAAGGGGCCGCATCAAGGAGTACGCCGCGCGCGTGAAGGGTGCGGAATACCACGAGGGCTGCAAGGGCGTTTGGACGGTCAAGTGCGACGTGGCGCTCCCTTGCGCAACGCAGAACGAATTGGACGAAGAATCCGCAAAGATCCTCGTCAAAAACGGCGTGAAGCTGGTCGGCGAGGGCGCGAATATGCCCACCACGCTCGCGGGCACCGAAGTGTTCCAGAAAAACGGCGTCGTGTTCCTGCCCGGCAAGGCGGCGAACGCGGGCGGTGTTGCAACTTCCGCGCTTGAAATGGCGCAGTCGAGCGGCAGGCTGTTCTGGTCGTTCGATGAAGTGGACGCAAAGCTGAAAGGCATTATGGCGAACATCTTCAAAAACATCGACGCGGCCGCCAAAAAGTACGGCTTCGAGGGCAACTACGTTGTCGGCGCGAACATCGCGGGCTTTGAAAAAGTTGCGCAGGCGATGATGGCGCAGGGCGTGGTGTGATCGTAAATTCGATTTTGTCCGCATTTGCGGGTGAAATACAGTTGAATCAAGGTAAATTATTCAGCGATGGAAAATCGGTGGAGGCAAAAAAGCCTCCGCCGATTTTTTTATGCTTTTGTTTTGGCGAAAAATCAATATTTGGTACAATCATTATAGGTTTTGAGACAGGCTACGGGTTTTTAAGTGTGTTGTTCGTTCGCTTGCTCGCTTTCGGGCGGGGTTAGCTGGGCGCTCTCTTCCTTTGGTTCCGCCTGTTCCAGCGGCAGGAGCGGGGCCTCGATTTCGTCTGTTTCGGCAGATTTTTTGGCGGAAGGGTATTTGCGCGGCTTTCCGAACAGGTTGTAAAAGAGCACGCACAGGTTGATCGCCGTCATGACCATCGAGACCAGCGACGAAAGGGGATTGTTTCCCGAATCGGCGGCAAACCCCGCGGTGATGATGAGCAGCAAGCTGTAAACGCGCACCGCCGCTTTGGCGATTTTGAGCTTGCGCAGGCGCTGGTTGGGCGCAGATCTGCGAAAGAGATAATATTCGTACACATACACGAGCGCGGAGAGCGCAAAGCCGACGGAAAGGCAAACGATGATGAGGATGCCGAGGTTCCCTTCGCGGGAAAAGGTGATGCAGGTGTGTACGAGATAGGCGGCATAGAGTGCCAGATACAGGATCCTGCCCGCAAAAAAGTTCGCCTTCGCCTTTCGCAAAAGTTTGCGGTAATCGGTATCGTCTTCGCTGATGTTGCGGATGACGGTGTACTGCGTTTTATCGTTGCGTTCGAGCGCGGCTCGTTGTGCGCTTTCAGAATTTTTGAAACTGCGTATCTTATACCGTTCGGCGCGGCGCGATTTTGCCGTAATGTAGCCGATGATGCAAAAAACGAAGTTTCCGCCCTGATGCGCCGCGGAATAGGCGAGGAATTTGGTGATATCGGATGGCGCGACCATGCGCGTTCCCAACCCCGCAAGGTACAGCGCGAGGTAGAGCAGGAGCACAAAAATTTCGGTCGTGAAAAAGGTGCATACGGAAACTTGCAGGGGAGATGCACGCTTTTTCCGCTTTTCCGCGCGCACGGAAAGGAGGGAATTGAGCACGCAGAATACAGACATGGCATACACGAACCCGCCGACGAAGGGCGTAAAAGTTACCTGCACGCTGGTATTGGGGTCATAGTAGTGCGAACCGGCCAAAAAGAGCACCGCATACAGGCAAATGCCGATCTCAACGGCGGGCGGGATATACAGGCGGTACCTTTTCTGCACGAACACGGGCAGGCTCATAAAAGCCAATTCAAAGGCGGTAAAAATGGCATAGCCGACGAGCGAATAGATGGAACCGCTCCCCGCCGCCACATAGGTGGCAACGGCGCCCGCAAGCATGAACAGGAGAAACGCCGCGCAAAAGATATATACGACTCCCGTCGATTTTTTTCCGAATATTTTTTCGAGCATGGCGGTATAAAATCAATCTTCCAAGCCGAGCAGATAATCGGTTGTTACGCCGAAATATTGCGCAATAAAAGCGACATTTTCAAGGCTGGGTTCCTGTTTGAAAGTTTCCCATTGGCATATCGTCGTTTTACTGACATTCATAATTTGCGCAAATTGCTGTTGCGTTAAATGTTTTTCTTTGCGTAATTCCTTTAATTTAAGTCCGAATTTTTTATTCATGACTTAATTATAGCAGAAATTCCGAAAAACGGATTGACAATTCCGAAAAACGGAACTATAATATAATTAGTTCCGTTTTTCGGAATTATAAAAGGAGGCTAACAATGGATAATTTTATAAGCGATGAAAGCTGGGAGGAGGAATTGTTCCTGTTTTTATATCTGTGCGGCGAGGATGATAAAGAATTTATGTCTGTACCTCCCGAACGGCGAAAGACGGAGGACTACGTGCGTTTGATCGCGCTCGCCGCCGTATTCGGTTTTCGCCGGGTGATATTGCGCGTGGCGCAGGAGGCGGAGGATTGCGGGGTAGACGTTTTCCCCGCTTTGGAGGGCTTGAACGGCGATCTGCCGCGCGTGCGGGGATGGGCAGAGGCGTTCATCGCGGGCGTGCAGGATGAAAAGGTGCGCGCACTCATGCGCGAAGAATGGCAAAAATAGCTCTCCGCCATCGATCCGCAGCATTTTCAAATCGGCCAGCTCTTGTAAGCGCGTGGGATGCGGGTGCAAATTGCGGTTGCACCGTTCTAACCCGCGCCTTCGCCGCATATAGTAGCCATAGTACAAGCATTGCGGGGGCGGATATGGAAATTTGGAAAGCGGCGGTTCTCGGCATCGTGCAGGGGCTGACCGAATTTTTGCCCGTATCGTCGAGCGGGCATCTGATCCTGTTCGAACGCATTTTGGGCGCGGATACGGGCGGGGCAGATATGTTTTTGGGCATCATGCTCCATGCGGGCACACTCATTGCGGTCGTGCTCGCCTATGCGCCGATACTTTGGGATCTGCTCAAAAACGACCGCAAAAAGCTCGGTTATCTTCTGCTTGCCACCGTGCCCGCCGCGTTGGCGGGGGTGCTGCTCAACGATATCGTCGACCGGATATTTTTCGGAGGAAAGTGGCTGTGGCTCTTTTTTGCGCTCACGGCCGTGCTGCTGTTCGTCTGCGAACGCCGCGCGCGGCGGCCGCGCCTGTTGCGCCCGCTGAATGCGGGGCGCGCCCTCATCGTCGGCGGAGCGCAGGCTCTGGCGGTCATTCCCGGCCTTTCGCGCAGCGGAACAACGCTCGCCGCGGGCATCTTGTGCGGTCTGCCGCGCGAGGAGGCGGCGGATTTTTCCTTTTTGATGAGCATTCCCGTCATTGCGGGGGCGGTGGCGGCGGAACTTATCAAACTGCTCGCGGGCAGCGGATACGCCGCGGCGATTTCCTGGCAGTGCCTGGCGGTGGGCGGCGCGTTCGCCGCGGTGTTCGGGTTCCTCTCCGTCAAGTGTATGCTCCGCACCGTCAAGGGCGGAAAATTAATATGGTTTTCCGTTTATCTCGCCGTATTGGCGGCGGCGTTGCTCGCCCTGCAAATAATTTTTTGAGCGGCGCATAATTTTTCGCGCGGGGCACATAGTATTTGTATCATTTCGAGGAGGATTTTTGAAAATGATGCAACTCAATTCCGGCGATACGGCGCCCAAGTCCGCAAATTACAAGGTCGTCAGCCCCAACGGCGACGTCATCGGCAATGTGTATATGCGCGAGGGGGAAACGCTCCCGCCCACGCAGATCTCCGGGTGCCACTACGAAATGGAGTAAGCAAAGGATAAAGGAAGGGCGCGTTCGGCTAAACAGCCGAACGCGCCCGTTCTTTTTATCCGGTTTTTATTTTATTGCTCGAATTTCGCGCCGCAGTTGTCGCAGAATTTGGCGGAAGGCGCGGCGCTGTTCCCGCAGGCGGGGCACACCTTTTTGAGCTGCGCGCCGCAGTTATCGCAAAACTTCGCCTCGGCGTCGTTGCTTTGCCCGCAGGCAGGGCAAACGATGTGCGCCCGTTCCTGCGCGCCTTCGCGCACGGCGGAGGCGACGCTCTGCACGGCGGGCTTGATGTCCTCGGCAAATTCGTTGACGACGGGCGCCGATTCGTTCTTGTGGTAGGTCGCAATTTCGCGGCGGAACGCGGTGAGGGTTATCATCAAGCCGATCCCGAACAGGGGCAGGCCGACGAACGCGCACCAAAACAGCGAGGGCATTCCGTCGCCGCCGAACGCGCTGAAAAAGCTCACCAAGCCGATGACCGTGAGGATGAGCCCCGCCGCGGCAAGGATCGGACCCACGATCTTCAGCGTCCGCTTAATGCGCTCGTGTTTTTCTTTTTTATCCATAATTCCCCCTTGAAATTATATAGTTTTGTCAGCGTATCTGTATTTTCGTGCAGCGCACCGCGCCCGAAAGGATTTCCGCAATGGAATACTTCGCGTTCGCGATGAGCACGCGCGTGCCCTGCGCAGCGGCGGCCTTTACATATTCGAGTTTCGCCTTCGCGCCGTTCGCACCCTTGCGCGATGCGCCTTCGCAGTATTTTTTATAGTTTTCGATATTCTCGGTGAGCTCATATGCGTCTTTTCCCGCGATCTCCTCGATGAGTGTAGAGGAGTCGTGCGGATCGGTATAGATGCCGTCTACGCTCGTGAGGATGAGCAGGGTTTCCGCCCGCACGAGGCACGCCACGAGCGAGGCGGTTTCGTCGTTGTCGATGCATTCGTGCACCTCCGCCTGCGATTTGGCGAGCGCCGAAATCTCCATGCGGCGGTTTTCCGACTGCGAAACGGCGTCGTTGTAATTGATGATGGGGATGGCGTTCTGCGCCTTGCAGCGCAGCAGCAGGTTTTTGATGTGCCCGCGTTTGATCGGGTCGTTGAAGTGGTGGTGCTCCACGAGTATCTGCCGCACCGAATACTTGCTGTCTACATATTGGCGGTACGTCTGCATGAGGATCGCCTGCCCCTGCGCGGAATAGTCGGTTTTAGAATCCTCGTCGTCGGGCAGTTCCTTTCCCGAACGCATCATGTAATCGAGGCGGCCGATCTCCGTTGCGCCGCTGGAGATCCATATGTAACCGGGTTTGAGCTCGCGCGAGAGCCGCGCCACGCGCGTATAGTCGATGATGTTGTCCTTTTTATCGATGAGCGCCATCGAACCGATTTTGCCCACGAGTTCTACGTCAAATTTCATAGGGGTACCTGCATAAAGTTTGCAAAATTTCCGCAAACTGTTTTCGGATAAAGTAGTTTGTTGATTCCTATTATATCCTGTAACCGTCAAAAAATCAAATAAAATCGAACATGAAAATTCTGTATAAAACGATCCGCGGCGCGGCGGTATGCGCCGCCATGTTCTGCGCGCTCGCGTTTGCGGCGTGCAACGTGAGCGAAATGTCGTCGCTGCGCGCCTTTTCTAAACCTTATCTGGGCGCTTACGAATGCACTGAGGCGCGTTTCGGCGGCAGGGATATCCTCGGAGAATTTCGCGCGGTAACGCTCACCTTGCAGGAGGGCGGAACTTTTTTGCTCGAAATCGTGCCCCGGCACGGCGAGCGCAAAACGGCGGCGGGAAAATACGAATACGGCGACGGGGAAACTATCGTTTTTACCGCCACGGCGCGCGGCAAAACGTACCGCAAAAACATTGCGTTCACCGGCGGCTGTTTCGTCGTCGAGCAGATGTTCGCGGGGCAGAAATTGTTTTTGAAATTTGAAGTAAAAGGATAGTTGATGATTTCGCGCAAAAAAAAAGCGGTTCCCGAATTTTTCGGGAACCGCATCGGCATATGCCGCGTTTAGCTTTCGAGATAAACGGTGTCTCCGCTGACGGTATAATCGAAATCGTAGGCGCATAGCGCGGAAAGGTCAGAAAAATCGTCGTTTTCCCCGGCGAGCACGAGGCTGAAACTGCCGCTTTCGCCTTCAAATAGTGTGTTCGGCAACGTAATTTCCACAGCCTTTTGCGGGAATTTGCACGAATAGGCGAACATACCGGGGAGAAATTCCTCCTTATCCACGCTCTTTGCGTTATAGTCCTCGCTCGTTGCGAATTGCAGGGGGAGCGAATAAATGGAACGCGCGTTAGAATTGCCGTCTGAACCTACATAGGTGTAGATCGAATAGGCGATCTCCTCGTCGAACACCTTTTCGTGGGCGAAGTTGACTTCCAATTTCACGCCGTCGGAAAGGCTGTTTTCGCGGTTGTAATTGACGCCGAAAAAGAGCATGCTCCCTTCCTCGCCGCGGGGAACCTGCCCCTCCACTTCGTAGCCGCACCCGACGAACGCAAACATCAGCGCGCCGCACAGCAGGGCGGCCGCAATGAGCTGTAAAACTTTTTTCATATTTTCTTCCTCCTTGCTATCATTATAACATCGGCGGCGGCAAATTGCAAGGGGAATGCAAAATTTCAGCGGGGAGAGGGGCGGCATTGCTTTTGTCTTTGGGCAAAATTTTTGTAAAACCCTTGCGGCTGAAAAGGGCGTGTGCTATAATGGCGGCAGAAAGTGCGTGAGGGAACAGAGGATATGGAAAACCAAAACGAAACATCGCGCGGCGCGTATGTGCGCACCCGCTGGGCAACGGTCATGTACGGCGGCCTTGCGGCACATCTTATTTTCCGTCTGCTTTTGTTGGCCGAACCGTATCTGGTTTTTTACATTCTGGAGATAGCGGCCCGCTTTTTGGCGGTTATTTCTTTCTTTTTATCAAAGGTGCGGAAAAAGGATCCCGCAAGCCGCGCGATCTTCAAAATCGACGTCGCGTATCTGATTTTTTCCAATCTGCTTTCGCTGGCGTATCTGTTTTGGCTTTGGTCGGGAAACGTGCAGGCGGGAAACGCGTGGGGCACCTTTTTTTCGGTCGCGTCGATCGTAACGCATATAGCGGATATTTTGTGCGCGGCGAGCTTGTTTTTTATCTTTCAAAACCGCGCGGTGCGGCGTATGCCGTTTGTTGCGGCTTGGGTTTGCCTCGTCGTATGGGCGGTTTTCAATTCGCTGTTGAACGGCAACGGGTTTCATCTGTCGGTTTGGGAAACGCCGGGGCTGATCGTGTATGTTTTGGCGGCGGTTTTGGGTTGCGCTTGGATCGTGTTGCTGTCCTTGTGCAAGGAAGACAGAACGGTAGGCGGCGCGGTATCGGCGTCAGACCCCGACGGCGAGAATAAAAATAAGGGATAAAAAGACGGCGCTATGATAAGAACGGCACCTCCGAAAGCGGTGGCGCCGTTCTTATTGTTTAAATACTCCACAAGCGAGAACGGAAATATCCGGTTTGAAGTGGTAAAATTTTTGTTGACCCATTGCGGTTGGAGCGAGAGTGTGTTATAATGACGATGGAAAGTGAAGGGGCGAACAAGCTAAGAAATTTTTATAAAGCACTTGACATGCGGGGGGGTGTTATAATGGTGTTGAGAGAGGGAAGAAAGCAATTTGGTAATGATGGATCGGGGTTAATGTGAATTTCTGTGGGAGATAAGGGGAAATGGAAAATAAAGAGATTCGTTCGTCCGCGCAATCGGATGGAGTAGTAGGCGGGGAGAGGAAAAGCATCGAAACTGTTGCATGTACGCAACAAAGCCGTGTGCCGCAGACAACGAGAGAGGACGGGGCAAAAACGCGGACCTTTCATCAAACGGCGGAGGAGCACACTACCGTTTGGCGGAAAATTTTTATCGGCAGCCTGATCGTGTATGCCGTTTGTTTTGTTCTGATGTTCATAATTTCCGGTTCCTTTTTCCCGATCCTATTTGTACTTGCAGATTTTTTCTGCTTTTACGCGTTTATCATATCGCGCAAGGTTTCCGAAAATCGTGCGGCGCGCGTAATTTTTATCGTCGATATCGTATGGCTGGTCATTACCAATGTGCTTAGCTTTTTTGAAATTACTTCGACAGTTTTTTTGCTATTGATGAGCATACTCGATTTTTTATGTGTTTTCAGCTTCTTTTTCGTGTTTGAAGGGAATAAATATGAGCGTTCGCCCGTCGTTCTGTATGTCTTTGCATGGAGTGCCTTTATAGTGAATATGGGGCTGTCTGTACTATCGGTTTTTAATGATGGGGGACTCATATTAATCTTCATAGTTATTACGAAAATCATCTGGCTTGCCTGCCTTGCGGGGCTGAAAAACCCGCGTACATATATCGTTCGCGGCGGTTATTACCGCGATAAATAAAGGCTATACCCTTTTAGTCGGACATATTTATAAAATAGAGGCGCCCTCTGCTATTTGCAGAGGGCGCTTTAACAGTATATTTTACGCTTTATTGAGCGAACGGAACGCCTTTTCGACAACGTTGTCGGCGGTAAAGCCGAACATCTCGAACAGCTTGTTCGCGGGGCCGCTCGCGCCGAAGGTCGTCATGCCGATGATCTCGCCGCAGTCGCCCGCGTATTTGTACCAGGAATAGGGCGAACCCGCTTCCACGCACACGCGCGCCTTCACTTCGGGCGGGAGCACGCTCTCGCGGTAGGCGAGGGGCTGCTTTTCGAACTCCTCCATGCACGGCATGGATACGACGCGCGCGTCCACGCCTTTCGTCTTCAAAATTTCTTTCGCCTGCATACACTGCTCGACTTCCGAGCCGCTCGCGATCAGCAGTACGTCGGGCACCTTTTTGTCGCTGTCGGCGAGGATATAGCCGCCTTTGAGCGCCTCCAATCCCGAATTTTCGTACTGCGGCAGGTTCTGGCGGGTGAGCACCAAACAGGTGGGGGAATTGCCCGTCAGCGCGGAGATCCACGCCGCCGTCGTTTCCTTTCCGTCCGCGGGGCGGTACACCTTCATGTTCGGGATGGAGCGCAGCGCGATGAGCTGCTCCACCGGTTCATGCGTCGGGCCGTCCTCGCCCACGCCGATCGAGTCGTGCGTGAGGATATAGGTGACGGGTTGGTGCATGAGCGCGGAGAGGCGCATGGCATGTTTCATATAGTCGGAGAAGATAAAGAACGTTGCGCAGTACGCCCGCAGGCCGCCGTGTAGCTGCATGCCGTTGGCGATCGCCGCCATCGCGTGCTCGCGGATGCCGAAGTGCATATTTGAGCCGCTCTTGTCGTCGGCGGTGAAATCGCCGCGCTTTTTCATATTGGATTTATTGGAGGGGGCGAGGTCTGCCGAGCCGCCGATGAGGTTGGGGATGCGGTCGGCAAGTTTATTCAGCACCGTAAAGCTGGTGTTTCGCGTCGCGTCCGGCTTGGAAAATTCGAACAGGTCCGCGTCGTTTTTCAGGTCGGGCAGTTCGCCGCTCATGAACTGTTTGTACTTTGCGGCGAGGTCGGGGAATTTCGCCTCATATTCCTTGAACAGCCTCTTCCATCTGCCCTGCCTTGCAATGCCCCTGCGCGCGATGGCGCCGCAGTGCTCCGCCACTTCCGCGGGGATCTCGAACGGTTCGCACGTCCAGCCGAGGTTTTCCTTCAATTTTTTGAGGTTTTCCACGCCGAGCGGCGCGCCGTGGCACTCGTGCGAGCCGGCGAGCGGCGAGCCGTAGCCGATGACCGTTTTGCAGATGATGATGGACGGGCGTTCGGTGTCCGCCTTCGCCTTGCGGACGGTGCGCTTCAAAAGATCGAGGTCGTTCGCGTCGTCCACTTTCAGCACCTGCCAGCCCTGCGCCTTGAAACGCATGGCGATGTCTTCCTTGAAAGTGATGTCCGTGTCGCCCTCGATCGTGATGTCGTTGTCGTCGTAGAAGAGGATGAGTTTGCCGAGCTTATGCGTGCCCGCAAAGGAACAGGCCTCGTAGGAGATTCCCTCTTCGAGGCACCCGTCGCCGCACAGCGCATAGGTATAGTGGTCGACGATGGGGAACCCTTCGCGGTTGAACGTGGCGGCAAGGTGCGCTTCGGCGACCGCCATGCCCACGGCGTTGGCGATTCCCTGTCCGAGCGGGCCGGTCGTCGTTTCGATGCCGGGCGTGTGGCCGTATTCGGGGTGGCCGGGCGTCTTGTAGCCGAGCTGGCGGAAGTTCATCAGGTCTTCCTTGGAAATGTCATAGCCGAACAGGTAGAGCAGGGAATAGTTGAGCATGGAGCCATGTCCCGCGGAGAGGATAAAGCGGTCGCGGTCATCCCATTTCGGATCTTTCGGGTTGAATTTGAGAAAATCAGCAAAAATCGTGTAGCCGATGGGCGCGCTGCCGAGCGGAAGGCCGGGGTGCCCCGAATTTGCCTTTTGGATCGCCTCTGCCGAAAGCACGCGGATCGCGTTTACCGTCTGTTCCTGAACGTTCATTATTGTCTGTCTCCTTTATGATTTTCGATATAATTTTTCAAATTGGTCAAGTCGATGTCCGCCGCGTAAGGGGCGAGCAGAGCGAGCAGTTCTTTTGCGATGGCAAGGCCCCCGCCCGCGGAATCGCTTTCAAAATTGACGGGCACGATGGGTTCGTGCAGGCTCATGCGGATAAGCGCCCAGCCGTTTCCGTGCTCCGTATCGAAGTCGATGCGCACGCCCTCGTAATTGTCGGGGGCGAGAGCCATGCCCGCGAGGGCGGGAACGCGCTGTTTGATATCCTCGATGGCCGCATTGCCCTTTGCCTTGAAGTCGGCTTTCCCCGCCTCGGTAAAGCCGAGCCGCACCTCCGCGCTGTCGGCAGGTTCGGGAAGGTCCGCGATCAGGTCAGAAATTTCTTTGCCCTCCGCCGCGAGTTTTGCGAGCGTAACGAGGATGCGCGTCATCAGATACGCGCCGTCGTCGAGGAAATAATTTTCTTTCAGGGCGGCGTGTCCGCTCGTTTCGATGGCGAGGGGCGCGTAAACGCCCGCGGCGTTCAGCTCTTTGGCTTTGTCGATCACGTTTTTGTATCCGCGCTTATAGCGGCAGTGCGTTCCGCCGCGCGCGGCGATGAATTTCGTGAGCCCCGCGCTCGTAACCGAATCGGTCACCACGGTCGCGCCCGGCGTTTCTTCGAGCAGGATCGCCGCAACGAGCGCGATGAGACGGTTGCGGTTGATCTCCTTTCCCTCCTTGTCCACGCAGGCGGCGCGGTCTACGTCGGTATCGAAAATGATGCCGAAATCCGCTTTCGTTTCCCGCACGCGGCCGGAAAGGGAGCGCATCGCCTCCTCGTTTTCGGGGTTGGGTATATGGTTGGGGAAATGCCCGTCCGGCTCCAAAAATTGGCAGGCGGAAATGTCCGCGCCCAGCGGTCCGAGCACCTTTTGCGCATAGAAGCCTCCCGCGCCGTTGCCCGCATCCACCGCGATCTTTTTGCCGGAAAGGGGCCTTTCGTTGCCCGTTTTTCCGCGCACGAGCCGCACGAGCCCGTCGCAGTAGCGGCTCATGTATTCCGTTTGACGGACAGCTCCTTTGCCTGTGAGCGATCTTCCCTCGGCGGCGAGCGCCAAAATTGCGGAAATGTCTTTCCCTTCCAGGCCGCCCTCGCGCGTGAAGAATTTCAGCCCGTTCATGTAATAGGGCAGGTGGCTCGCCGTGATCATGATCGACGCATCCGCGCCGATATCCTCTTCGAGCAGGATCATATACATGGCAGGGGTAGAGCAAAGCCCGATGCACAGGGCGGTCGCGCCGCTTGCGGCGAGCGCTTTTGCCGTGCAGTCCGTCAGCCTGTCCGCCGACAGGCGCGAATCGTGCCCGACGGCGATCGTCAGCTCTTTTTTCCCGTACTTTTGTGAAAACCATACGCAGAACGCGCGCACGATCGCGCCGACCGCCTCGTCGGTCAGGTCGATTCCTTCGCCTGCCGTCCGTTCGATCGCCGTGCCGCGCACGTCGCTGCCGCTTTTCAGCCTTTCAAAATCTGAGCGCGCCATTTTTTTCTCCCTCCGTCTTTTTTCCCTTTCCATTATAATCCATTTTCGCCCTTTTTACAAGTCATTTATTCAAAAAAGGCGCTGTTTTTTCGGCGGATCCCCGTTTTTTCGTCTGATGAAAAATTCGTGAAAGAATTTTTGTAATTAATTTACTTTAACAATGATTTATGGTATAATAGCGGTAAGCGCAAGGGCGCTATTTCTGACAATAAGAGGGTTTTATGCAAAAATTTATCGTTTCGACCGATTCCACGGCCGACCTGTATGCGGAGTATGTAAAGGAACACGACGTGCGCCTTGCCCCGCTCACATTCACCATCGAGAAAAACGGCGTCATGACCGAGTATCTCGATGCGTTCACCGAGTATTCGCAGTATGTCGATTTTTTCCGGCAGCTGCGCGAAAAGGCGACGGCGCGCACCTCCATGCTCAATTATGAGAGCCATTACAACCATTTCAAAAAAATGGCGGAAGAGGGCGCGACGGACGTGCTGCACTTTACCATCTCCACCGGGCTCGCGTCCACCATCAACGTGGCGAGGCAGGCGGCGGCAGACGTGAAAAAAGAGTTCCCGGCTTTCAATCTGAAACCCGTCGATTCGCTGGCGGCGACCATCGGGCAGGGCGAACTCGTATACGAGGCGGTGCGCCTGCGCGATGCGGGCAAAACGCTCGACGAGGCGTATAAGATCGTTTCCGAACTTCCGCTGCATTTTCAATACGTCATTGCGGCGAACGACCTGTTCTATCTCCAGCGCGGAGGCAGGGTGTCTGCCGCGGCGGCGGTCGTCGGGTCCGCGCTCGGCGTAAAACCCGTTTTGTCTTTCACGCGCGACGGCAAACTTTCCGTCGTGGATAAGGTGCGCGGCATGAAAAAAGTTATTTCTTATACTCTCGAAAAGATGGAACGGCTCAACCCCGTCGAGGAGGGGCGCGTCATCCACGTCGTGCATTCCGACGCGGAAAAGGACGCCGAGGAGCTCGCGTCTGCCATCGAAAAGCGTTGGGGCTTCCGGCCGGAGATCTCCATTTTGGGTCCCGTTATCGGTGCGCACGTCGGGCCGGGCGCGGTCGCCGTTTTATGGAAAACGGCGGAAGAGCGCAACGACGGGTAAAAATATCATAGGGTAAACGAATAGGAAAAGAGAGGGCGCCGTGCGCGGCACCCTCTTTCTGTACGGGCAGCCGCAGACGGGCAGGCGGGAATACCGTTCCGTTGCGGTTCGCCGCGAAAACGAACCTGTCGGCAGGGATAAGGGGGAAATGATCGGGGAACAATTCTGACAATATAGGGAAATCAAAAAATGAAAAATTTTATAATATCGAGCGACTCCACCTGCGATTTGTACGCCGACTATGTGCGCACGCACGATATCCGCATCGTTCCGCTTCATTACACGATGGAGGAGAACGGGCAGCTTACGGAGGGCATGGATTCGTTCACCGAATACGCGCAATACGTCGGGTTTTACGACAAACTGCGCGCAGGCGGCTTTTCGCGCACGTCTATGCTGAATTTCGACAGCCACTATTCGCATTTTAAGGAATTGGCGGAGGAGGGCGCGGAGCAAATTCTGCATTACAGCCTGTCGGGCGGGCTTTCGCCCACGGCAAACGTTGCCAAAGAGGCGGCGGCCGCCGTCATGGAAAAATATCCGGGATGCAAGATCATTGCCATCGATTCGCTGGCGGCGACGATCGGGCAGGGCGCGCTCGTGCGCGAGGCGGTGCGCCTGCGCGGGGAGGGCGCGCGTTTTGAAGATGCGGCGGCAAAAACGGCGGATATGCCTTTGCATATTCAATATGCCATCATCGCCAACGATTTGTATTATCTGAAACGTGGCGGCAGGGTTTCCACCGTGGCGGCGGCCGCGGGCACCCTTTTGAACATCAAGCCCGTTCTGTCTTTCACAAAGGAGGGAAAGCTCACGGTGGTGGAAAAGGTGCGCGGCATGAAAAAGGCGTTCGCCTACGCGCTTTCCAAGACGGAAAAATTCAATCCCGTCGAAGAAAACCGCATGATGCGCATCGTGCATACCGATGCGGAAAAGGACGCGGAGGAACTTGCGGACATGGTGGAAAAGCGCTGGGGGTATCGCCCCGAAATTTCTATCATGGGCCCTGTCATCGGCTCGCACGTCGGCCCCGGCTCGGTGTCCATGATCTGGCTCACGAAGGAGCTGCGGCAGGATTAAGGCGCCTAAAACCGCGCGGAATGCCGTATGCTTATGCGGCAGGGGCGAAAAAGCGGTCAAAAGCGAAAAAATTTGCGAAGCCGCGCAAATAAAATTGTATCTTTCCGAAAAATATGGTATACTTGAACGAGTATCACCATATTTTTGTTTTTTAGCGGAGGGAGCTATGGCAAAGGACAATCAGTTTGTCAATCAGATTGCGGACATCGAAACGGATTTTCCCCGTTGGTACACCGACGTGGTCGTCAAGACCAAGCTCGTCGATTACGGCCCCGTCAAGGGCACGATGGTCATCCGCCCGTACGGCTACGCCATTTGGGAGAATATCCAAAGGGAGCTGGACGCGCGCATCAAAGCCACCGGGCATCAGAACGCCTATTTCCCGCTGCTCATCCCGTACAGCTACATGACGCGCGAGGCGGAGCACGTCGAGGGCTTTGCGCCCGAAGTGGCGGTCGTAACCGTGGGCGGCGGCGAAACGCTCGCCGAACCCCTGGTCATCCGCCCCACGAGTGAGACCATCTTCGGCGAAATGTATTCCAAGTGGCTGCAATCGTACCGCGACCTGCCCATCCTCATCAACCAGTGGGCGAACGTCATGCGGTGGGAAAAGACCACCCGCCCTTTCCTCAGAACCAGCGAATTTTTGTGGCAGGAGGGGCACACCGCCCACGCCACCGAGGAGGAGGCGATGGAGGAAACGATGAAGATGCTCGGCGTGTACAAGGAATTCGCCGAAACCTGCCTCGCCATCCCCGTGTTCACGGGCAGAAAGACGGAAAAGGAAAAGTTCGCGGGCGCCGTCGCCACCTTCGGCATGGAGGCGATGATGCACGACGGCAAGAGCCTGCAGGCGGGCACTTCCCACTATTTGGGGCAGAACTTTGCCAAGGCGTTCGACATTCAGTTTTTGGACAAAGACGGAACGCACAAGTACGCGTACACCACGTCATGGGGGGTATCCACGCGGCTCATCGGCGCGCTCATCATGGCGCACGGCGACCAGCGCGGTTTGGTTTTGCCGCCCGTCGTGGCGCCCGTGCAGGCCATCCTCATCCCGATCGCGGCGAAAAAGGAGGGCGTTTTGGAGGCGGTCGCCGATCTGAAAGCGAAACTGCTTGCGGCGGGCATCCGCGCCGATTCCGACACCACCGACAACAGCCCCGGCTGGAAGTTCAACGAGTGGGAGATGAAGGGCGTGCCCCTGCGCATCGAGCTGGGACCGCGCGACATCGAGGCGGGCAAAATGGTGCTCGTGCGGCGCGATACGCACGAAAAGGTGGAGGCGCCCCTCGAAAACGCTGCCGAAACGGTGCAAAAGCTGCTCGCGGACATCCAGTCGAATTTGTTGGAAATGGCGAAAAAGCGCAAGGAAGAGCGCGTCGTTTCCGCCGAAAACATGGACGAACTTTTAAAAGGCGTCGAGGGCGGAAACTTCGTCAGGGCGGGCTGGTGCGGCTGCCGCGAGTGCGAGGATAAGATCAAGGAACAGACGGCCGCCACCGCGCGCGTGCTCGTCGAGGACGAACACGCCGAAACGTGCGTCTGCTGCGGCAAAAAGGCGAAGCACGTCGTATTGTTTGCGCGCGCATATTGATTCAGGTACACGAAATTGCATAAAAAACGGAAAGAGGGCGAAAAAATTTCGCCCTCTTTATTGCATTGACGCAAAACAAGGTGTATAATATATATAGAAAGTACATATGCGCCGTGTGCGCGGGAGGGAAAAATCATGCTGCAATTGAAGCGGAACAGCAAACTTTTGTTCGAGGGGGACAGTATCACAGATTGCGGTCGCGACCGCGCGGACAGGAACAGTCTTTCGGGGTATAACCGTATCATCGCGGCCAAGAGCGGGTTATACCGTGTGGAGGCGTTCAACAGGGCCGTTTCGGGGAACCGTTCCAAAGATGTTCTTGCGCGGCTGGAAGATGAGTTGGCGGAACTCCGCCCCGACGCATTTTCTCTCCTGATCGGTGTCAACGATACATGGCGCCGCTACGACAGCAACGATCCGACGTCCGGTATGCAGTTTTACGATAATCTGCGCGGCATATTGAGCACGGTGCGCGCCCGCGGCGCGAAGGTCATCGTTCTGGAACCCTTCCTTCTGCCCACCGACCCCGCCAAGGCGGTCATGCGCGAAGATCTGGATCTGAAGATCGATATCACCCGTTCGCTCGCGCGCGAATTTGCGGATGAATTTGTCCCGCTGGACGGCTTGTTCGCCGAACTCGTGCTCAAGATCCCGCCCGAACAGCTTTCGGCGGACGGCGTGCATCCGACCGAGCTCGGCAACGAGTACATTGCGCAGTGGTGGCTGGAACGCGTCGGTTTCGAGCGCTGAACCTGCCGAAAAAACGTGAAATTTTGCGGAAGGTATTGACAAATTGCCCCTTTCGCGTTTACAATGATTATAGACAGCAAGCGTGCCGCATGATCGCGGCAAAGGGGGAAACGCATGAACAAAGTGATTACGGTCAGCCGTCAGTTCGGCAGCGGCGGCAGGGAATTCGGCATCAAACTCGCAAAGGCGCTGAATATTCCCTTTTACGACAAAGATCTCATCTCCATGGCGGCGGAGGAGAGTAATCTCTCCGCGGAGTTTATGAAACACTACGAGGAGAGCGCGCCCGGCCTGTTTTCGCGCACGCTGTACTCCTATTATCAGATGCCGATGACCGACCAGATCTATATCGCGCAGTCCAATCTCATCAAAAAATTGGCGTCGGAAGGGCCGTGTGTGCTCATCGGGCGCTGTTCCGATGTCATCGTGGAGGACAGCGTGAAGATCTATATCCATGCGCCGCTTGCCAAGCGCGTGGAGCGGAAAAACGCGATGGATCTGGGCATACCTCCCGAAAAGATGGAGGAACACGTCAAGGCGACGGACAAAAAGCGCAAAAAATACTATGAATATTACACCGACCAAAAGTGGGGCATGGCGGAAAACCATCATCTTTGCCTCGACAGCGGCATCGTCGGCGTGGACGGGTGCGTCGAATGCGCGCTCGCCTATCTGAAACACATCGAAAAGTAACAAAAAGGGGCGGCTGCACAGTCCGGCCCCTTTTTTAATTGACAGCGGAAACGGTGCGGCGGTATAATAAACAGCGATAAAATACTCGAAAACCGGAGAAAATTGCAGTGAAAACAGTGGTCGTCGGCATGAGCGGCGGGGTAGACAGTTCCGTCGCGGCTCTTCTTCTGAAAGAACAGGGGTACAACGTGATAGGCCTGTACATGGTCAACTGGGAAGAGGAGGGCGAAAACGGCTGCTGCACCGCCGAGGCGGACTTTGAGGACGTCAAGCGGGTGTGCAACAAGATCGGCATCCCGTATTATTCCGTCAACTTCGCCAAGGAATACGCCGAACGGGTGTTCCGCTATTTCCTCGAAGAGTATGCGCGCGGCCGCACGCCCAACCCCGACGTGCTTTGCAACCGCGAGATCAAGTTCGGCCCCTTCAAAGAATATGCGCGCGCCTTGGGCGCGGAATATATTGCCACGGGGCATTACTGTGATATCCTGCACGAGGGCGGAAAACACTATCTCTTAAAGGCGGCGGACGCGAACAAAGACCAGACCTATTTTCTCAATCAGGTCACGCAGGAGCAGTTCGAAGGGGTTTTGTTCCCCTTGGGGAAACTGTTGAAACCGCAGGTGCGCGCCCTCGCCGAACGGTACGGCCTCTCCACCGCCGAAAAGAAGGACAGCACGGGCATCTGCTTTATCGGCGAGCGCAATTTCCGCAATTTCCTGAAAAATTATCTTCCCGCGCGGCCGGGCCCCATCCTCACATTGGAGGGGGAACAGGTCGGGGAGCATATCGGCCTGATGTACTACACGCTCGGCCAGCGGCGGGGATTAGATCTCGGCGGCAGGAAGGGCGATGCGGCGGAAGGGCGGTGGTTCGTCGTCAAAAAAGACGTTCCGAACAACGTTCTCTACGTTTCGCACGGCGACGAAACACCCCTGTACACGAACTCGTGCACCGTTTCCGGCATCAATTGGATCCCTTCGGCGCCGCAGAAGGCGGAATTTTGCTGTACGGCGAAATTCCGCTACCGCCAAAGCGAGCAGGGGGTGCGCGTGTGCTCAACGGGCGCAAACAGCGCCAAAATTTATTTCGACGAGCCGCAGCGCGCCGTAACGGGCGGGCAGTACGCCGTGCTGTACGACGGCGAAAAGTGCATCGGCGGCGGCGTGATCGATTGATTTTTTGTTTGCGTGCGATGATTTTAATGCTCGGCGCGGTTGTTCGTGCGCGCTGCGCAATAAAAAAAGTGCGCGAAATTTTTCGCGCACTTTCGGCTGTATACCTGCTGTTTGGGTATACTCTGTCTGCATTTTTATTTGAACATTTTTGCGAGCGTTCCTTTGAAGAAACACACGACCGCGCCGATGATGGAAACGACTCCCGCAACGATGGGGCCGACCGCGAGCGATTCGTTGTAGCCGAGCAAAAGAAGGTCTTTCGCGTCTTGCGTCATGCTGATCGCAGTAAATCCTGTCGTGCTGAACAGGAAAACGGCGCCGACGACAAAGCAGGCGGTAGTGATGATCTTGGTGATCAACCCGTTTTTGAAGAGCAGGGCGAGCACGCCGCCGATGAGGGGGAGCCCGAACCCGAGCAACATCATGATATTAAAGTTCAAGGTTTCCACGTCGAAATTTTCGAGCTTATCGCCGAACGTGAGCTGGCTGCCCTTGATGGAAAAGTTGGTCAAGCCGAGCTTGTCGGTATACGTTACCGCGGGCAGGAACATCATGCAGAATGCAACGATGCCGAGCACGAGCGCGATCGCGCCGGGTATAAAGTATTTCAAATTCTTTTTAGCCATTTCAGCCTCCTTGCTTTTCTGTTTTTGCAACAGATTAACGTTAACATAATTGTAACACGGCTTTTTCAAAAAAGCAACGGTTCTTTCATAATTTTGAAAAAGTTCGACTGATTCCGATAATTTGTTGATTTTTCATGGTTGGCATGATTTTTGCCGAAAAACAGAAAAATATGGCGGAAAATGCGATAAAAAGCGCTGAAAAAGAGAAAAACGGAGGGAAAGACGGATGGATAAACAGGCGCTGATGCGGATCGCGGAAACGTTCGGCTGTGCGGGATGCGATACTCCCTTCGCGCAGGACGGGGAGATGACGGTGTTTCGCCACAGGGGGAATAAAAAATGGTTCGGCATCTATTTCCGCGTGCCGCGGCGCATCTTCGGGCAGGAGGAGGGGAGCGAATACGCGCTCAACGTAAAGTGCGATCCGGCGCTCGCGCGCCTGCTGTTCGCAACGTATGCGGGCATCGTTCCCGCCTATCATATGAGCAAAACGCATTGGATCACGGTGCGGCTGAACGGCAGCGTGCCTGCGGAGGAGATCGAACGGCTGCTGCGGCTCAGCTACGACATCGTGGCGCCGAAGTCGCGTGCGTCCGCCGCGAAAAATGTGAAGAAATCGTGAAAGGGTATATCCATTCGATTGCAATTCTTCCGCATTTATAGTAAAATAGAAAAAATGTGCTAAGGAGGAATTATGTCGAAAAGCAAAAGGCTGCCCCTGAAGTTCCCTATCACGGGCAAAGATTTCGTCTTCGGTTTCCAGCATATGTTCGCAATGCTGGGCGCCACCATCACCGTTCCGATCTTCGCGAACATGAGCATCGCCATGGCGATGATCGCCGCCGGCATCGGGACCATCATCTTCTATTTTATCGCAAAGCGGAAAGTGCCCGTATTTTTGGGTTCGAGTTTCGCTTTCCTTCCCGCGCTGATCGCGGTCGTCGGGCCGGATAAAGAGATGTACAGCGCCGCTTGGCAGGAGGCGGTCGCATCGGTTGCGATCGCGCTCGTCCTCGCCGGGCTCGTGTACGTTATTTTGGCGATCATCATCAAATTTGTGGGCGTGCAGAAGGTCAAAAAACTGTTCCCCGCCATCGTCGTCGGCCCCGTCGTGCTCGTGATCGGTATGATCCTGGCGCCCAAAGCGTTCCAGAGCAATATCATCGGTCAAACGGATTTTGAGGCGTGGAAATCCTGGACGACCGCCATCGTTACCGCGCTGACGATGATCTTGGTCAACGCCTATGCAAAACCCAAATCCTTTTTGAAAGTCATACCCGTTTTGCTCGGCTTTGCGGCCGGGTATGTGTATGCGTTCATCATCAGCTTTTTGCCCGGCGGCAGCCTCATGTCGTACATGATCTCGGATGCGGCGGGGCATTTCAGCCACTTCGATTTCGGGCAGGCGTTCAGCGCCGAAAGGATCATTATTTTCCAGCATATCGGGCAGGAATTTTCCTTCTATCTCGGTTTTTCCTCGCCTACTTTCGGCACGACGCTCGTTTCCGCTATTTTGATGATCGTTCCGCTCGCCATCGTAACATTTATGGAACATTTGGGCGACATCAGCGCGAACAGCACCGTCTGCGGACAGGATTTCATGGTCGATCCCGGCCTGCACCGCACGGTCATGGGCGACGGTATCGCTACCGCCGTCAGCGGCCTGTTGGGCGGCCCCGCGAACACCACCTACGGCGAAAACACCGCCGTGCTCGCCATCACCAAGAACTATAACCCGCGCAACATCTTTATCGCGGCATGTTTGGCCATCGTATTCGGTATGTTCACCGTGTTTGCAGACTTTTTGGCGACCATTCCCGCGCCCGTCATCGGCGGCGCGTCTATCGTGCTCTACGGCATGATCTCCGCCTCCGGCCTGCGCACGTTGGTCGATTCTAAGGTGGATTTCAACAATACGAAAAACCTCATCGTCGTTTCCGTTACCCTCGCCATCGGCCTCGGCATGGGCGCCATGAGCCTCATCGGAGACGTTACGGGCAACACCATTTACAAAGTTATGATCGGAGACGTAGAAATTTCTCCGCTCGCCATCGCGACCATTGTTGCGATCCTCCTCAACCTCATCATCCCCAATTCCAAGGAACCGACGGAGGAGCAGGAACGCGCGGAGGACAACGCTTTCGTCAACCTTGCGCCGAGCGCCGCGGATATCGAGCTGGATAAGCTCGCCGAGGAAAACGCAGAGCGCATGGAACAGCAGGAAAGGGAGAAAGCTGAACTTTCCGCCTCGCCGCAAAAACCCGAAGGGCCCGAAAACGGCGAATGATCGGGATATAGGAATATAATATATATAGTTATAAATGTATATTGTTTACATTGTGTAAAAAGCTGCTCCCGTCTGTGCGGGTGCGGCTTTTTTTGCTAAGCTGCGCCGCATAAAATACGGGCATTGGCGGGGCGGTTTGGGCGGCGGAGGGATGCGTGCGGGCAAAAGTTTTTCGAGATTGTAATAATTTGTCATGATTTTTATTGACAATTATGACAAAAATATGCTATCATCATAGCAGTTCAAAAAACGGAGGAAACTATGAAAAAGTTTTTTACTGCATTGCTTGCGCTGATCCTTGCGCTGGCGATGGTATTTACGCTTGCGGCTTGTCAGCCCTCTGATCCGAACACCGGCGACGACGGCGGAAAAGAGGAAACGCTGCAACCCGTCGATGCGAAAACGTTTGTCAAGGCGGTGCTCAACAACGTAACGGATGAGCTCGCCGTGCAGTGGATCGCGACCGTCGACGGAGAAACTTCCGTCACGGCCAAGGATGCGGAGGCTGTTATCACGCCGGTCGATGTGAATGAAAGCGGCACGCAATCGCTCGCGGAGTATGCAGACAATCTCAAAAATGTGCTGCAGGTTTTGGATAATTTCGATCCTTTCCTCACGGAAACGATTCCCGTGTCCGAGGATAAGAACGGTTACGAACTTATACTGTCGGTAGATATGACCGGTTGGGTAAATAAAGCGGTGGATTTTCTTTCCGTCGGCGGGGCGGGCGAAACACAGTCGATCGGGGATTTGATCGTCGGCGACGCATTGCCCGACGGAACGACTGCCGCGGCGTGGTTTGCAAAATTGCTCGCCGCCGATGCCACGGTACAGGAGTTTGTGGATACGCTCGATGAGGTTTTGGAACCTCTCGGCTGGGGCACGGCTAAGATCTTCAATATAATTACGACCATAATGGGAATGCCGATGGATCTGGATATGATCCTTTCCAACCCTGTAAACGGCGATAGCGGAAACACGGAAAACGGCGACGGAACGACAGAAAGTAGCGACGGCAGTGAAAGCGGCGATCAGCAGGCTGATACGGTAGGGGAATTGCCTATCGCGAGCGTCATCGATTCGCTTTTGCAGGCGGCCGGCATCAATATGAGCTATGCAAATATATCCGGGCTTGTCTCTTTGGCGTTGACGACGCCTGTTTCACAATTGTATGACCTCGTAAGTTATGTTCTGCCGGGAATGGAAGAAACGCTGGGCGTTGCCATCACGCTGCCCGCTCGCGCGAATTTAAAAGAGACCGTTCAGGTCCCCACGGCAAAATTGGATATCACGATCAAGGCGGATAAGGACATGAAACTCACCGATGTCGAGGTAAGCTGTGCCTTTAACGGTTCGATCACGATGGGCGACGGCACGGTTTACGCTGCAAACATTACGGATGCGACTTTCGGCTGTGCAGTCGAATACGACGCCGCATAACGCATGTAAAACAAATAACAGGGCGGCCCGCATTGAAACGGGCCGCTGTTTTTTTGGCGAAAAGCGGCGAAAATTGCCGTTTTTTTGCTCTATTCGGCGCGCGGCACGCATATATTCATAGTATGGCGAAAGAATGTTTGCAGGGCATAAAAAATGCCGCGGGCGTTTCGGCAACGCTCGTCGGCACCGTCGTGGGGGCGGGGTTCATTTCGGGGGCGGAGCTCGTCCGCTTTTTTCCGTCGGAAGGTTTTTTGCCGTACGTATATGTCGCGGCGGGGCTGTTCGCCCTCTTTTTTTATCTGCTCTTTCGCGTCGGCAGGGCGTTCGGCGGGTACGAGGGCGCGCTCTCCGCCCTGTTCGGCAAGTTTGCGCCGCTGTTCCGCGCCGTTTTGCTCGCCGCCTCCCTCGTCATGTGCGGCAGTATGCTCGCGGGTATCACCGCCGCCGTGCGCGAGGGGTTCGGTATAAGCGAGGCGTTTCCCTTTGCGGCGCTGGCCGCGCTTGTCCTTCTCCATTTTTTATCCTATCGGGGCGTGAAGGGGATCTTTGCCGTCAACCTTGCGCTCGTTCCCGTCATCCTCGCCTTTATCGGCGCGTATGCCTTCCGCGCCCCGTATGGCGGTATGCCGTACGGCGAAAGCGACGCTTTTTCTTCCCTCTGTGCGGTGGTGCTGTACGTTGCCATGAACGCGTTCCTCGCCGCGCCGGTGGTGTGCGACGCGGGCGCAAAGGGCGGCGGGGGAGCGGGCTGTTTTATCTCCGCCGCGCTCATCGGCTTTTGCATCGCCGCCGTGCTCGCCAATATAACGGCGGAGGGCGCGGGAGCGCTTTCGGCGGAAATGCCCTTCCTCTATGTGGTCGGCAAAAACGCCGCGCTCGGCAACCTGTTTTCTGCGGTGTGCCTGTGCGGGATCCTCACCACCCTGTTTTCCTCCTATTACCCGCTGCACAACTGCGTGAACGGAAAAAAGCGCGCGCCGTTGTGGCGCGCACTCCTCTGTTTGGGCGCGTTCGCCCTGTCGGTGCTGGGGCTGAAACAGATCGTTCGGTATGCCTATCCGCTCGTAGGGGCGGCGGGCGCCGTGTTCCTCGCCGTGTGCGCCGTGCGTTCGCGCAGATCATTTTTTGACGAGTATTTTTTCCGCAAGCGCGACGATGGCGTACATCCCCGCCGCGAGCACGCAAAGGATAAAGGTGGCGGCCATCACTAAATCGAGGCGCATCACCTGCCCGCCGTACACGATGAGGTACCCCAAACCCGCTTTCGAGGCGATGTATTCGCCCATGATGGAGCCGATCCACGCCATGCCCACGCTGATCTTGAGCATCCCGATAAAATCGGGCAGGGCGGAGGGGATCACGAGCTTGCGCAGGATCTGCATCTTGCTCGCGCCCATCGATTCGAGCAGGAGTATCTTGTTTTTATCCGTCGCCATGAACCCGCCGAGCATATTCATGATGGCCACGATGATGCCGACGAGCACGGTCATGAACACGATGGAGGCGGAGCCGCTGCCGAACCAGATGATAATGCAGGGGCCGAGCGCGATCTTCGGCAGGCTGTTGAGCACCACGATATACGGTTCGAGGATGCGCCGCGCCCGTTCGCTCCACCACAGCAGCAGCGCGATGCCCGTGCCGAGCACGACGGCGATGACGAACCCGACCAGCGTTTCCCAAAGCGTGGTGCCGATATGATAGAACAGTGAGCCGTCCGACGCGAGGTCTGCGATCATCAGCGCGATGCGCGAGGGCGAACTGATGATGAACGGATCGACGAGCTGCAAGCCGGCGATAAGCTCCCAAATGCCGAGCAGCGCCACGAGCAGCCCCACGCGCGCGACCTGCACGAAAACGGTCGTCTTTTTGATTTTTTTCAGATAGAGCGCGTGTTCGGGCGAACACGCCGTTTGTAGGTCTTTTTTCTTTTTCATACGTTCAGTTCCCTCCAAAGGGTTTCGAACCAACCGGAAAATTGCGGCGATTCGCGCCGTTTGAGCGGCACGGTGCTCCCGAAACCGAGCTTATGCGCGGCGACTACTTTCGCGGGGCGCGCGCTCAGAACGAGGATGCGGTCGGCAACGGAGATGGCCTCGCTGATGTCGTGCGTTACGAGCACCGCCGTCTTTTTTTCCTCGCGGATGATGTGGTACACGTCGTCGCACACCGAAAGTCGCGTCTGGTAATCGAGCGCGGAAAACGGCTCGTCGAGCAAGAGGATCTCAGGATCGGCGGCGAGGGTGCGTATCAGCGCGGCGCGCTGGCGCATGCCGCCGGAAAGCTGATCGGGGTAGTGTTTCAAAAAACCGCCCAATCCGTACTTTTCGGCGAGTGCGCGGGCGCGTTCGCGGTTTTCGGGCGTGTTGAGTTTTTTGATCTCCAGCGGCAGAAAGATATTTCCCTCCACCGTGCGCCAGGAGAACAGCTCATCCTTTTGCAGCATATAGCCGAGGTACGCGGCGCCGCGTGCGGGCGGTCTGCCGTACACGAGCACCTCGCCGGCGGAGGGTTTCAACAGCCCCGCCGCGAGGGATAACACGGTCGTCTTGCCGCAGCCGGACGGGCCGATGACCGCAATAAATTCCCCCTCGCGCACCGAAAAACTCATGTGCGCGGCGGCGAGCGTTTCGCCCGTCCTCATGTGATATGTCAGGCTCACGTCCTTGAATTCGAGCACGGGACGCGATTCGTTTCGTTCGTTCATGGGCAGTTTCCTCTGTTAAATTCAAGAGAGAGCGGACGGTTTGCACCGCCCGCTTTTTTGTCGTTTTTGTTTGATTTTCAGCGGACGTATATCGAAAATTTTGTCATGCGTTCAATTCTTTATAGATGGCGGAGGAGTAGGAAGTATCCACCAGATCGGCAAAATCCACGCGCTTTTCCAGCTCTCCCGCGTTGTCGATGATGTCCTGCAGGCGGTTGAATGCGTCTTCGGTCATCGTCATGTCCGTCTGCCAAGCGTCGATCGCCTTGTAGCTTTGCAGGGAAGTTTCGATGGAGGAAAGCTCGGTGCCGTCGAAGTAGGGTTCGAGCAGCTCAGCCGCTTTCGCATTGTCGGCGGAGTTCACATAGGCGATGCCGCGCATCACGGCGCGCAGGAACCCGTTTATGATATCCTCGTTGTCGTTGATATAATTCTCGCGGGCGATATAGCAGGTGTAGGGCACCTCGCCAGATGCCTCGCCCACGGATGCGACGACGTATCCCTTGCCCGCCTTTTCGTATTCGGAGGCGACCGGCTCGAACATGGTGCAGTAATCCGCCGTGCCCGATTCGAAAGCGGCGGTCATATAGTTGAAGTTGATATCCTTATTGAGCGTAACGTTCTGCCCGTCGTACAGCCCCGCGTTGTTGAGAACATATTCGAACGTCATCGCGGGAACGCCGCCCGGCCTGCCGGCGAGGATCTCCTTTCCCTCCAAGCTCGTCGCCCAATCGAAGGTATCCGCCTCGTCCACGCGGGAAACGAGGAAAGAGCCGTCTCGCTTGGTCAGCTGCCCGAACACGGTGGGTACGTTGTTGGAACCGCCGATGAGCACGTACAGCGCCGCTTCGGGCCCGCAAAAGCCTATATCGCAGCTGTTGGACAGCACGGCCGCCATCACGGCGTCGGCGCCGCCGCCGTTCGTGAGTTCGATCTCGATGCCTTCTTCCTCGAAATAGCCGAGAGCGTCGGCAATGTACATGGGTGCGTAGAACACGGAGTGCGTTACCTCGTTCACGCGCACTTTGGTCAGCCCCTCTCCGCCCGTATTGTTGCACGCGGTGAGCGGCACGAGGGCGAAGAGGGTGCATAAAATTGCGGTCAGAATCTTTTTCATTGGAAAATCTCCGTAAAAAATTTTTTCAATACTATATCGTATGCGGCGGGCGGAGAATTTGACAGGGCTTTTGCGCGCCTTTGCCGCGCTTTGCGGCGCCGCGGCAGAGGAGATTTTCCGCAAGCGCTTTATCCGCGGGGAAAAGAGCGAATATTTCGGCGCCGCCCGCTCGCAGTTTCGGTTGACAAGGCGCAGGGTTTTTATTATAATAAATAGCGGATAACAGCGGCAGGTTTACGGCTACGACAACGGCGGTAAACTTATTTTTTTCACGAGGAATGAGTGCTATGGAAATGCAAAAAACGTACAACCCCAAGGAGTTTGAAGACAAGCTGTATAGCGAGTGGATGGAAAAAAACTATTTCCGCGCGGAGGTCGATCCGTCTAAAATACCGTTCACCATCGTCATCCCGCCCCCGAACATCACGGGGCAGCTGCATTTGGGGCACGCGCTCGACAATACCATCATCGATGCGCTCATCCGTTTCAAGCGTATGCAGGGGTATTCCGCACTGTACCTGCCCGGCTGCGACCACGCCTCCATCGCCACCGAAGTCAAGATCGTCGAGGAGATGAAAAAGGAGGGGCTCACCAAAAACGATGTGGGGCGCGACGGCTTTTTGGAACGCGCCTGGGCGTGGAAGGAAAAGTACGGCGGCCGCATCGTCGAACAGATGAAAAAGATGGGCGTCTCCTGCGACTGGTCGCGCCTCTCCTTTACCATGGACGAAAAGTGCTCCCGCGCCGTGCGCGAGGTGTTCGTCAACCTCTATAACAAGGGGCTCATCTACCGCGGCGACCGCATCATCAACTGGTGCCCCGGCTGCAAAACCGCTCTTTCCGACGCGGAAGTGGAGTACAGCGAGGACGCGTCTTTCTTTTGGCATCTCAAATACCCCGTCAAGGACAGCGACGAGAGCATCATCGTGGCGACCACCCGCCCCGAAACCATGCTGGGCGATACCGCCGTCGCCGTCAATCCCAAGGATAAGCGCTATAAAAATATGGTGGGCAAGACCCTCGTTCTGCCCCTCGTCGGCCGGGAGATCCCGATTGTCGCCGACGATTATGTGGATATGGAATTCGGTTCGGGCGCCGTCAAGATCACGCCCGCGCACGACCCCAACGACTTTGAGGTCGGCCTGCGGCACGATCTGCCCGTCATCCGCGTCATGAACGACGACGGCTCGATGAACGGAAACGCCGGCAAGTACGAGGGGCTCGATCGCTTTGTCGCCCGCGAAAAGATCGTGGAGGACTTGAAGGCGTGCGGCGCGCTCGTAAAAATCGAGCCGCACAGCCACAACGTGGGGCATTGCTACCGCTGCAAGAGCACGGTGGAGCCCATCGTTTCCAAGCAGTGGTTCGTCAAAATGGAGCCGCTCGCAAAGCCTGCCATCGATGCGGTCGCGCGCAATAAGATCAAATTCACGCCCGAACGGTTTTCCAAAATTTATTTCAATTGGATGGAAGGCATCAAGGATTGGTGCATCTCCCGCCAGCTTTGGTGGGGGCACCGCATCCCCGTTTGGTACTGCCAGGATTGCGGCGAGGTCATCTGTTCCAAAACCGACCCGACGGAATGCCCGCATTGCCATGGCACCCATCTCAAACAGGATGAGGACGTGCTCGATACATGGTTCTCTTCGGCGCTTTGGCCTTTCTCCACGCTCGGCTACCCCGACAAGACGGAAGACTTCGATTATTTTTACCCGACCGACGTTCTTTCCTGCGGATACGATATCATCTTTTTCTGGGTAGCGCGCATGATCTTTTCGGGGCTGGAACACACCAAAAAGGTGCCTTTCCGCGATGTGCTGCTGCACGGCATCGTGCGCGACGAGCAGGGCAGAAAGATGTCCAAGTCCCTCGGCAACGGCATCGACCCGCTGGAAGTCATTGACGAATACGGTGCCGATTCCCTGCGCTTCGCGCTCATCACGGGCGTCGCGCCCGGCAACGACAGCCGTTACAGCAAGGGCAAAGTCGAGGCGGCGCGCAACTTCATGAACAAAATTTGGAACGCCTCGCGTTTCGTTCTCATGAACGCGGAAGGGGTGGAGATACCTTCCGTTCTCGATGTCAAATTCTCCCCCGCGGATAAATGGATCATCTCCAAACTCGAAAGCTGCATCCGCGAGGTCACCCTCAACATGGGCAAATTCGAGCTGGGCATCGCCGCGGGCGCGCTGTACGACTTTTTGTGGAGCGACTTCTGCGATTGGTATATCGAGCTTTGCAAGAGCGCGCTGTACGGCGACGACGCAAACAAAAAGGCGGCAACGCTTTCGGTTTTGTGCTTCGTTTTAAAAACGTCGCTCAAACTTCTGCATCCGTTCGTGCCTTTCATCACCGACGAAATTTACCGCAATATCCCCGGCACGGAGGGGAGCATCATGGTCGCCGAGTTCCCGCGCTACAATTCCAAGTACGCATATAAAAAGGAAGCCAAGGCGTTCGAAACGGTCATGGACGTCATCAAAGCGGTGCGCAACATGAAAACGCAGGTCAATTGCCCGCCCGCCAAAAAAGTCAAACTGTTCCTCGCTACGCCCAACAGGCGGCTGATTTCCGCCAACGCAAACGCTATCATGAAACTCGCGGGCGCGAGCGACATCGCGTTTGTCGAAAACGGCGCGGAAGTAGGGGAAAAGACGGTTTCGCAGGTCATGGAGGGCTGCACGGTGTTCGTGCCGCTCGGCGAGCTGGTCGATATCGGAAAGGAGCGCGAGCGCCTCGCCAAAGAGCTGGAGCGCGTGATAGGCGAAATTCGCCGCGCGGACGGAAAATTGCAGAACCGCGGGTTTATCGACAAGGCGCCCAAAAACCTCGTCGATGCGGAGCGCGCAAAGCTCGAAAAATTCATCGAGATGAAGGAAAAAATCGAAAAGCAGATCAAAGAGCTGGATGCGTAAATTTGCGCGGCAGCCAAAGACAGAGGCGGCGAACGAAATTTTTCGTTCGCCGCCTCTCTTGAAATAATATGATATAATTATATATGAAAGGATTTGGAGAAAGATTAAAGGCTTTAAGGATTTCGGACGGGCTGACAAGCAAAGAGTTGGCAAAAGAGTTGCAGTGCGGGCCGTCGTCGGTTAATTATTGGGAACGCGATATAAGGGAACCTTCTATCTCCGCGTTGAAAAAGATATGCGACTATTTCAACGTATCGGCGGACTACATGCTGGGGCGGAGCGAGCGAAAATAAAACGGCGCATTTGCCGCGCAACAAGGCGGACGGGAATTACCCGTCCGCCTTGTTGCGTTTTTCCCGCGAGAGAAAATATATTCGCGGCAGGGGACTATCCGCGCAAATCCTGCAAAACGGCGCCGATGTCCTCGCGGAAGGAAACTGTTTTTTCCGCGTTTTCGGGGATGGGGTCGGCGTATTCCGCATTGAAACGGATAAGATAGGTATGGCGGTTGCGGTACGTCATGCGTTCGAAGGGGAAGCGGATGATGGTAGGGGTATTGTACCCCACGCCCAATTCGAGCAGCACCGTATTTCCCCGTTCTGCGCGTTGCACGAATCGCTCGTAGCGGTCGGCGGCGGCATACCACGCCGCGTCTTGCACAAAAAAAGCGTCTTTGCGCACGTTTACCTTCACTTCGCCGCCGCACACGGGGCAGCGGGGCACGAGGGAGGAGGGGATGCGGCAATTTTTCTGTTCCTTTGCCATCTGGCGCACCATCGTCTCGTCGTCGTACAGCTTGTCGTGGCAGCCCTTGGCGCATTGAATTTTACCGTAATCGCCCTGCACGGCAAAAATTCGTTCGGGCGCAAATCCCGCTTTATAAAACTGACAATCGACGTTCGTTGTCAAAACAAAGCTGTCTTTATCCGCAACGAGCTCGCGCAGCTGTAAGTACGGCGGCAGGGCGGGCGGTTCCCATCGGTTGAGCAGGATGTGCCGCGCCCAATACGCCCATTTTTCCTCCTGGGTCCGATAGGGGTAAAAGGTGGCGGAATACATATCCTTCATGCCGTAGCGCTCTATGAAATCGGCAAAATTTCCGCGGAACCGCTTTCCGCCGTACGTCAATCCCGCCGCGTCGGAAAGCCCCGCGCCGCCGCCGATCAAAACAAATTCGGCGTTTGCGAGCAACTCTTTCGCCCGCTCTAAACGCTCCGTATATCCGTTCATGCCGATACCTCCTGTTTGGGGAATTGTTGTAACAGTATTCATTACGGCAAGAGTATAGCACTGCAAAGTTGTAATGTCAAGTATTACAACAAATTTTCAGCTGCTTTGGATAAAAATTTTTGAAAGGGAGGGAAAAGCGCGGCAGGGCGGGCGCAAAGGTACAGTGTGTGCGGGCGGGGGCAGGCACTGCTTGCCGTGCGGAAACAGTGCGTGCAGGCGGTGCGCGGCGGACGGTGGCAGCGAATAAGCGTGGTAAACAGATTCAAATGGGTACGAAAAAACGGCAGGATGGTCAGATCCTGCCGTGCAGTTATGCCGAAAAATGCGGCCCGCCGCTGTTCACAGGGCCGCGTTTAGATCCCGTGCGAGGTCGGCGAGCGTTACCTTTTTCAGTTCGTTCTCCATCGCCGCCTGTGCGTCCGCCAAATGCGGATCGAGCACGGCGTGGATATTTCTCCCCACGGGGCAATCGGGGTTCGGGTTTTCGTGAAAATGGAACAGGTCTCCGTCCAAACTTCCCACAGCCTTATAGATGTCGTAGAGCGTGATATCGCAAAGATCTTTTACGATGCTCGCGCCGCCGCTGCCCGCCTTTACGTCGATCAGTCCCGCCGCTTTCAGGCTGGAAAGGGTGCGGCGTATGACGACGGGGTTGACCTCCACGCTCTCCGCAATAAAATCGGAGGTGGTCTTTTGCGTTTTGCCGAAAGCGTAAATCACGAGCAGGGTGTGCACCGCTACCGTAAACCTCGAAGTTATCTGCATATCTTTTCTCCCGTTTGGCAAACTCTTTATATATTATAAGCGCAAATTGCTGTAATGTCAACAATTACAATCAATTTTTTTTGCGGGGGGGGAACGGAGCGCAGAACCCGAAAAGGGACGGATACCGCCAATAAAAAAGGGGATAAACCGCCGTTTATCCCTTTTTGACAGGTATCGATCTTTTTTATTAACTATTAATAAACTTAACTAATTTTGCACAGAAAGCCCGTCGCAGCATTTCGCGCGAAATGCACGGCTTACTTGCTTTCGGTATAGGCTTTCACCGCTTTCACGATGAAAGTTTGTTCCGCTTTGGAAAGTTTACAAAAATCAGCGTAAAAATTTTGCAGCGTCTTGTTGTCGGTATAGGCGCAGTTCGCTTCACTGCCCGTTCTGCCGAGCAAATAATCGGTAGAGGTGCCGAAGATGTTGGAAATTTCGACGAGCTGTTCGAATGTAGGGCGAGAACGGCCGATCTCCCAGCTGCTGACGGTAGACTGCTTAACGCCTAACTTCTCCGCAAGCTCGCATTGCGTGGTGTCGTTCTCTTTGCGCAGGGTTTTCAAAACTTTTGCAAACATAGTATTTACTCTGCGGTGCCGTAAATTTTAAGATACGAATTCGCATTTTAATGCACCGCAACCGAATCGGGGAGGAAATCCAACCCCAATATTCTGTCGGAAGAAATACCAAGTACGCGGCAAAGCGTGGCAAAGGTGTCCAAGGAAGGACTCTTTTCCATGCGGACGTACTTGCTAACGGTAGACGGATTCACGCCGACCCGCCGCGCAACCTCCTTTTGGCTTAATCCGCTGTTTTTGATAGCGTCGCGCAGGCGTGCCTGAATCTCTTCGATCAACATAATAACACTCCCCATATTTTGTTGTTGCGGGCCCTGCCCGCTTTCCCATTCGTTTTCCATATAATAGCACGTTGGGCAATTCTTGTCAAGAAAATAAAGCGATATTTTGCCGAAAATCTTGTGAAACGGACAAAAAATTGTACATTTACTAACATTTTTTGTTGCGTGTTGTAATTTCGAAATACTTCAATAGTCATTATCCGCGAATATGTGGTTTATTGCGAAAATTGCGCCGTTTTTGGCTGGAATTTCTTTCGATTATGCCGCCTGCGCGGTTGCAAAAAAAGCGGATTTGATATATAATACTTGTCGGAAAAGAGTTTTAACGAGGTGATTTAGATGAAAAAACCTTATGCGATCATCATTATGGACGGCTATGGCATCAGCAAGGAGACGAAGGGCAACGCCATCGCGCTCGAGGGCAGCCCCAACGTAAAACGGTACGAGGCGGAGTATCCCTCCTCGCAGCTGGGCGCGAGCGGCATGAGCGTCGGCCTGCCCGACGGGCAGATGGGCAACTCCGAAGTGGGGCACCTGAACATGGGCGCGGGGCGCATCGTGTATCAGGAGCTCACCAAAATAACCAAGGAAATTCAGGACGGAGAATTTTTCAAAAACGAGGCGCTGCTCGGCGCCATCGGAAACGCCAAAAAGAGGGGCAAAAAGCTGCACATCTGGGGTCTTTGCTCGGACGGCGGCGTGCACAGTCACAACACGCACCTGTACGCGCTCCTCGATCTGTGCAAAAAAGAGGGCTTGGATAACGCTTTCGTGCATTGCTTTATGGACGGGCGCGACGTTTCTCCCACCTCCGGCGCGGGGTTCGTGCGCGCGCTGCAGGCGGAGATGGACAAGCTCGCGTTCGGAACGATCGCGTCCGTGTGCGGAAGATATTACGCGATGGACCGCGACAACCGCTGGGAGCGCGTTTCCAAAGCGTACGAGATGCTTACCCTCGGCAACGGCATTGCGGCGGAAAACGCGGCAGACGCCATCGAGGAATCGTATAAAAAGGACGTGACCGACGAATTTATCCTGCCCACCAACGTGGTCAGGGGCGGAAAACCCGTCGCGCTCGTGGAGGAGGGAGACAGCGTGATCTTCTTCAACTTCCGGCCCGACCGCGCCCGCGAGATCACCCGCGCGTTTACCGAGCCCGCGTTTGACGGGTTCGAGCGTAAAACAGGGTATCTTGCGCCGTACTATGTCTGCTTTACGCAGTACGATGCGACTTTCTCGCACGTGCACGTGGCGTTCAAGCCGCAGAGCTTGAAAAACACGCTGGGCGAATACCTCGCCTCCCTCGGCAAAAAGCAGCTGCGCATCGCGGAAACGGAGAAATATGCGCACGTTACTTTCTTCTTCAACGGCGGCGTGGAGGCGCCCAACCCGAACGAGGTACGCGTGCTCGTGCCTTCCCCGAAGGTCGCCACATACGACTTAAAGCCGGAGATGAGCGCGTATGAAGTCACCGACAAGGTGCTCGAACAGCTTTCCACCGGCGAGTACGACGCGATGATCTTAAACTTTGCCAACTGCGACATGGTAGGCCACACGGGCGTTTTGGAAGCGGCGGAAAAGGCTGTCGCCACCGTCGACGAGTGCGTGGACAGAGTGCTAAAAAAGATATTGGAGATGGGCGGCGGCGCGCTCCTCACGGCGGATCACGGCAATGCGGATAAGATGATCGCCGAAGACGGTTCGCCTTTCACCGCGCATACGACCAACCCCGTGCCCGTCGTGCTGGTGTGCGATGCACTGAAAAAGGTAAAATTGCGCGACGGCGGCGTGCTTGCCGACCTTGCACCCACCCTTTTGGATATGATGGGTATTCCCGTGCCCGCGGAAATGACGGGCAAAACGCTCATCGTCCGTTAAAAATGTTGCGTACTGCAAAAAAATTATAAAATCGGCCGAAAAACGGTTGAAAAATATTTTGCTATATGCTATACTAATATAGCTTGATTTTCAGGCGGAATTTTTTGTTTGGAGTGATTCAAATGCCCGACATGATGTCGTTCATCAGCAATCTGTTGGCCCCGCTCCCGGAAGCTGGCATTTATACGGTTTACAGAATAGTCACCTTAGTCTTGTTGCTCATCATGATGGTGGCGGCGGTCGTCGCAATCGTCATCGTGCTGTTTCAGCCGGGCAATTCCACGGGCATCGATGCCCTCGGCGGTTCGAGCGAAACTTTTTTCGGCAAAAACAAGGGGCAATCGATCGAATATAAGATGAAGAAATGGACGATCATCGTGCTCGTCGTTCTCGCTATCCTTTCGGTCTTGTTCTTCATTTTGCAGCTCGATGCGGTTTGGGGCGTCGCTGCATAAACGCAGGGAAGTTTACAGGCGGTTATTCTTCGGGAATAACCGCCTAAATTTTTGCTCGCGAAATTTGTTTTAAGCTGTTAAAACAAATTTCTGCGAATTGTAGGGGAAATCCGAGCGGCTTTTCCCTCATCGCTCGTCGCAACAAGGCGACGGAGGGCAGACGGCTCGCTTTACTTGCCGCCAAGCCCTCGTACACTTGTTGCTCTTCTTCCCCAAAAATCTCACACCGCTGCGCGCGTTGCGATTTTCGGGGACCCTGTTTAGTTTGAAAGCACACCAAAAATATGCGCGTCGCTTTCACCCCTTCCGTAAGGCAAGGGATTGCCAAATGGAGTGCAAGAGCACCTAACGAAGCCAATTTTGCGAAGCGACCGCTTGCGGGCATTTATGTAAAATTGGCGAAGTTGCGCGACAACACTGTTGTCGCTATGGTGTGGTTTTTGCTCTGCGGGTAAATATAAATATATAAAACCAAAATTTAAGATAATTATGACAGCGATCGAAAGTATACGGGAAAAATTTCATACGGGCGAGTTCGAATACAAAAAGGCGGGCGACATCTGCCATCTGCTCGGCGTCGGAAACCGCGGCGGCAGGGAGGCGGTATTCCGCCTTTTGCGGGAGCTGGAAGGCGAGGGCGAAATCGTGCGCGACGATCGCGGGCGGTTCGTCACCCCCGCAAAACTCGGTCTCGTGCGCGGCACCGTGCAGGGCAACGAGCGCGGGTTCGCGTTCCTTTTGCGCGAGGACGGGGAAGATCTGTTTATCCCGCCCCGCGCGCTCAACGGCGCTCTTCATAAAGACGTCGTGTTTGCAAAGATCGTCGGCGGCGAGCGCGGCGACGAGGCGAGCGTGTATTCCATCGTGCGGCGCGGTATGTGCCGCCTGGCCGGCACATATTATAAGGAAAAGAGGGGCGGGCTCGTAGTGCCCGACGAACGGAAGTTTTCGCAGGATATCCGCGTTATCGGCGGCCTGCGCGCCGTTTCGGGCGAAAAGGTGCTCGTCAAGATCGTAAACTATCCCGACGGCAAAAAGCCGGAGGGCGAAATTCTCGAAGTGCTCGGCCGCAGCGGCGAGCTTTCGGCGGAGGAAGACGCGCTCATCGCGGCGCAGGAACTTATTACGGCCTTTCCGCAAAAGGTCCTTGCGGAGGCGGAGCGCGCCGCGCGCGAGCCGGTAACGCTTGCGGGCAGGCGGGATTTTCGGAAAGAACTTGTCATCACCATCGACGGCGACGACTCGCGCGACTTCGACGACGCGGTGAGCGTTTCCAGGAGCAAGGACGGAAAATATTATTTCCTCTCCGTGCACATCGCCGACGTGTCGCACTATGTAAAGCGGGGCGGCGCGCTGGACAAGGAGGCGCTGTCGCGCGGCACGAGCGTGTATTTTCCCGACCGCGTTTTGCCCATGCTGCCCGAATCCCTTTCCAACGGCGCGTGTTCGCTGAACGAAGGGGAGGACCGCTATACCCTCTCCTGCCTGATGAAGGTGGATGCAAAGGGGAACGTTGCGGAGAGCGAGCTTACGGAGGGCATCATTTGTTCCTCCAACCGCATGACATATAACAAAGTTACGGCGATTTTGGAGGGCGACGAGGCCCTGCGAAAGGAATATGCGCACCTCATCCCCATGCTGGAAGATATGCGCGCGCTCGCCGAAATCCTCATGCAAAAGCGGGATAAGCGCGGCAGCATCGATTTAGACGTGCGCGAGGCGAAGATCACCGCCGACGGCGAAAATATCGAGGTTACGGCATACGAGCGCACGATCTCCCACCGCATCATCGAGGAGTTCATGATCTTGGCGAACGAAACGGTGGCGGAGTTTTTGGCGGGGTACGAACTTCCCTGCGTGTACCGCGTGCACGAAAAGCCGAGCGAGGAAAAGGCGGCGGGGTTCAAGGCGTACTTGCAGGAGCTGGGCGTCAAGGCGGATTTCCGCCCCGAAAACGTGCGGCCGGGCGAATACGGCAAAATTTTGGAAAAGTTGGAGGGGAGCGAATTGCAGAGGGTGGTCAACCGCGTGATGCTGCGCTCCATGTCCAAAGCCAAATACAGCGCCGAAAACAGCGGGCATTTCGGCCTCGCTTCCCGCTGTTACTGCCATTTCACTTCGCCCATCCGCCGCTATCCCGACCTCGTCGTGCACCGCATCGTAAAGCTTGCGATCGGCGGGCAGGCGGGCGAGGCGGAACAAATGGCGGCATTCGTCGCCCGCGCCGCGAACGAAAGTTCGAATGCCGAGCGCCGTGCCGACGAGGCGGAGCGCGCCGTCGACGAGCTGTACAAGGTTTGGTATATGCGTTCGCATTTGGGCGAAGAATGCGATGCCGTCGTGTCGGGCGTTGCGGCGTTCGGCGTGTTTGCCGAGCTTGCCAATACCGTGGAAGGGCTCATTAAAATCGAAAATCTGCCCGCGGACGATTACGTTTTCGTCGAGCAGAGGTATCTGCTCCAAGGGAAACGCCGCTCCTTCAAGATCGGCGATATGATCAAAATCAAAGTCGCCGCATGCGATATCGGCACACGGCGCTGTGAATTTTTGCTTGCGGAGTAAAATCGCGGCAAAAGGGGGAATTCGGCAAAAAACGCTTTCCCGCGCGGCGCAAAATGTGCTATACTATACGGGAGCCAGGCAAAAAATCTCCGCTTGGTGCCCGGTCGTGCGGCGCGGGAGTTTTTTATGGATTTCGAACTTTTGTGCTGGGTGCCTTCGCTGGCGCCCTCGCTCGCCGAAAGCGCGAACGACGCGCGCATTACCCTTTGGCTGAACGAGGGGTTCCCGAATCCTTATACACCGGAAGATGCCGAGCGGTTTATCGGGGCCGCGCAAAAAGATTCCCGTGCGTTCCACAGAGCGATCGTTTCCGAGGGGAAAGTTCTCGGCGGAATAGACCTCGCTTTCAACCGCGGCGCCATGCGTTACGGCGCGGACCTCGGCTATTGGCTCACGCCCGCCTGTTGGGGCAGGGGCATCATGACGGAGGCGGTGCGCCGTTTCTGCGGAACGGCGTTTGCCGAAACGGATATCTGCCGTATTCAGGCGGAGGTTTTTGCGCCGAACGCAGCATCGCTGCGCGTATTGGAAAAGTGCGGCTTTTGCAGGGAGGGCGTAAAGCGCAGGAGCGTTTTCAAAAACGGAGAGTTCTATGACAGTATCGTTATGGCGCTCATCAAGGAGTAAAGTATGGCTGTTAAAGTGGTTGCGGTCAATAAATCGGCGGGCTTTGAATACTTCATCGAGGATAAATTCGAGGCGGGCATCGTGCTCGAAGGGAGCGAAGTCAAGTCTATCCGCAAAAACAACTGCAATTTAAGCGACAGTTTCTGTTTCGTGCGGCGGGGGGAAGTTACCCTCAAAAACATGCACATCGCCGTGTACGACAAGAGCGGCGCCTTTAACACCCGCGATTCGCGGCGCGACAGGCGGCTTTTGCTGCACAAGGCGGAGATTTCCAAAATCGTCGGCAAGGTCAACGAAAAGGGATATACCCTCGTTCCGCTCAAAGTCTACTTTTCCGGCTCGCTCGTCAAAGTGGAGGTCGCGCTCTGCCGCGGCAAGCACACCTACGACAAAAAGCAGTCGCTCAAAGAAAAGGACATCGCCCGCGATAAGGACAGGCAGATCAAGGAATATGCCTGATCGGGGACAGCGCCGCCAATCATTAAAAACAAGGCTTTTTTGACCGTTTTTAACCGAAAAATCGCTACAAAAGGGCAAAAATAAGATTTTTCAATAAAAATTCAACATACGGAGAATAAAAAAATGGCTTACAAAAAGGATACGATATGCGTACAGGGCGGTTACCGCCCGCAGTCGGGCGAGTCGAGGATCCCGCCCATCGTGCAGAGCACGACTTTCTTTTACGACAGCACGCAGGCGATGGCCGACCTGTTCGATTTGAAAGCGGACGGATATTTTTATACGCGCCTCGCAAACCCCACCGTTGCGGCGTTCGAGGGCAAGGTCGCGGAATTGGAAGGGGGCGTTGCGGCGATCGGCTGCGCGTCGGGCATGTCCGCCATCATGTTGGCGGCGTTCACGCTTTGCGGCGCGGGGGATAACATCGTCTCTTCCTCTGCCATTTACGGCGGGAGTTTCAATCTCTTTTCGGTCACTTTGCCGAAATTGGGCATCCAAACCCGCTTTTTCGACCCCGATGATTCTGCCGAGGAGATCGAAAAACTCATCGACGGCCGCACGAAACTGATCTATACCGAAACGGTGGCGAATCCTTCCATCAAGATCATCGATTTTGAAAAGATCGCGGCGCTCGCGAAGAAATACGGGATCGTCTACGCGGACGACAATACGCTCGCTACGCCCGTTTTGTGCCGCCCGTTCGAATGGGGCGCCAATATCGTTCTGCATTCCTCGTCGAAGTATCTCGACGGCCACGCGGCGGCGCTCGGCGGCGTCATCGTGGACGGCGGCAATTTCAACTTCAAGGGGAACAAGCGTTACGCATCCTTCAACGAGCCGGACGAAAGCTATCACGGGCTCGTGTATGCCGATCTGCCCGCAGCACAGTTCGCGACCAAGTGCCGCGCGCAGATGATGCGCGACACGGGCGCGATCATGAGCCCGCAGAACGCCTTTTTGAGCTGGCTCGGCTGCGATACGCTGGCGCTGCGAATGGAGCGGCATTCCTCCAACGCGGCAAAAGCGGCGGCGTACCTTGCGAAACACCCGAAAATCGATTGGGTGCTGCACGCCTCGCTGCCCGATAACAAATATCACGCGCTCGCGCAAAAGTATATGCCCGAAGGCACGGGCGGTATGCTCAGTTTCGGCATCAAAGGCGACGTGAAAGCGGCGGCAAAATTCATGGAGGCGCTTCAGCTCATCACGCAGGAAACGCACGTCGCCGATGCGCGCAGCTGCATTCTGCATCCCGCATCGACCACGCACCGTCAGCTTTCGAAGGAAGAACTCGCTGCCGCGGGCGTGCCCGAAAACCTCGTGCGCCTCTCCGTCGGCATCGAAAACCCGGACGATATCCTCGCCGATATCGAGCAGGCGCTCGCACAGATTTAAGGGCACATAAATGAAAAAACTTTTTGCGGCGTTGGCGGCCGCGTTGGCGCTGTGCCTTTGCTTTGCCGCCGTTTCCTGTGCAGGGAACGGCGGCAGCGAAAAGGGCGAGTGGAAACTCGAATTTTTCGGCGACGGGGCGCAAAATTACTCCGTCGGCGACGTTTACGGCGGCAAAACGGTCGAAGCCGATTATTTCGAATGCTCGTTCGACGGCGCGCGATACAAAGTGTTCCGCGAGGGCGATATCGTGATGGAGGGCAGGTATTCTGCCGAAAATATCGGGGAGGATTCGCTGCTTTTGTCTCTGGAAACGGAGGGGCGGCGCTCGCTGTGGAATTGCGGGATCCGTACCGAAAATTCGGGCAGGCAAACGCTCGTTATTACGGGAGAAGTGGACGGGCTGAACGTCAGTTTTATCGAAAAATAAAGCCGTAAACCGAACAAAATAGGATAGATATGCGGTCATTTCAGACCGGAACAAAAGAGGAGGAGAGAGCAATGCCGATCGTCATATCCAAAGATATTCCCGCGTTTTCCGCGCTCACGCAGGAAAATATATTCGTCATGAGCGACGAAAGGGCGTTCACGCAGGACATACGTCCGCTGGAGATCGCCATTTTGAACCTCATGCCCACCAAAGTGGAAACGGAAACGCAGTTCATGCGCCTCCTCTCCAATTCGCCCCTGCAGGTCAACATCACGCTCGTATATACCGAATCGTATAAGAGCAAAAATACCGCCGCGGCGCACCTTGAAAAGTTCTATAAAAAATTCGACGATATCAAGGATAAACACTTCGACGGCATGATCATCACGGGCGCGCCCGTCGAGGTCATGCCCTTCGAGGAGGTCGCCTATTGGCAGGAACTGACCAAGATCTTCGATTTTGCGGACAGGAACGTTACGAGCACCATCTATATCTGTTGGGGCGCGCAGGCGGCGCTGTATTATCATTACGGCATCGAAAAGCAGTTGCTGCCCACCAAACTGTTCGGCGTGTTCCCGCATAAAAAGATACTCGAACAGCACGATCCGCTCCTGAAAGGCATCGACGACGTGTTCTATATCCCGCATTCGCGCCATACGACCGTGAATATCGAGGATGTGAAAAAGGTCAGCGACCTGGTGATCTTGAGCGAATCGGAGTATACGGGGCTGTCCATCGCCAAGTCGAAGGACAACAAAAAAATCTTTCTCACCGGGCATATGGAGTACGACCGCGACACGCTCAAAAAGGAATACGAGCGAGACATAGCAAAGGGCCTGCCCATCGTGCCGCCGTTCAATTATTTCACCGACGACACGCACACGCGCGTCAAAGTTACCTGGACGAGCGCGGCGAATCTGTTCTATACGAATTGGCTGAATTATTACGTCTATCAGGTCACGCCGTTTGTGTTTTAATACAGCAATGTTATGAAAAGCTAACGTTTGTCTTTTTTGAGAACGGAAAATTTTTGGATGACTTGACAGAAGGGTTTTTCTGTGTTATACTGTGTAACACAATTTAATTGCTGATGATAGGGGGGATAATGAAAACAATAATTCAGCATCAAAATTATGGTGAAATAACCTACGAAGAGAGCTTTTGGACGGGAAAAAAGAATTTAAGTGTAGGCGGAGAGGCTTTAACAAAAATTTCGAAAAAAGAGTTTTTAACGAGCAGCGATGAGCACTGGACGCTAAAAGGTAACTACTTGAGCGGTGTTGTGTTGAATACGGGTTCCGAAGAAATTCGTTTAACCCCCCGTTTTAAAATGGTACGAAATAGTATTATCTGTTCTGCCTTTTATACTGATTATGGTGTGGGAACAGCACTGCTCTATTTCAGATAGTTCCCGTAGTGGGCGGAGCGATCGGCGGGCTGATCAGTGCTTTATGCTGTTTGGTTAAAAATAATTATTTCGATAGTTTTTGTCGGAGTGGCTTTTTTGCTCTGCTGGTTGATCGCCGTTGCGATACTTTCGGCGGCTGCTTAAATTGAAATTTACAGCGATGCAGGCGGAACGCACAACGGGCGTTCCGCCTGCACATGAAAAGCGATTTTTTCATATAGTACATGGGGCAGCACCGGTTTCGATTGCCGGTGCGCGGAAAGGTAAGCACGCAGAGGAACGAGTGGCCTCTATAAAACATTCGGCCTAAATTTAAATGCAGATAACAATGCAAACTACAACGCTAACGCTCAGTTGGCGTACGCTGCTTAATTCACGTTAAGCGGTTCGTTCGCATCTCTTTCCCGTCGGGAGGCTGCGGGCGTCATTTGAGGCGGGGAACGGCCGCTTTGCTTTGAAATCGGCAGGGCGGCGGAATTTTGATTTCTGCCGGTATGTTCTTTCGGTCGCAGAAGGGCATATCGTAAGATAATTGCGACATAAGCGTGTAGAAAGCCTTTTGGCAATCCGGTAAGACGCGAGTTCAACTCTCGCCTGCTCCACCAAACCAGCCTTACTCGAACTTTTATTATTTTCGCGGCGGTTTCGCCGTAACAGTTCGATTAGACGGCTACAAGAAAAGAGAGGTTATCCATTGAGGATAGCCCCTTTTTTTGATGAGCGTAATAATTTTAGTAAACGCATGGGCGCTAGAAAAATTGACCTTTTCAACGCCCATGCGTTTTATGTTTCATTTTTACCGCTATGCATTTCTACGCTCATATCATAAATTCGCACACCTGCCCGATAAATGCCGGTTATTTCCCAGCCGATATTGAATGCTCCGAGTGCGAGATTTTCATACGTTGAATGCTGCATATATCCTTTTTGCTGTGTTTTTTCAAAAGCGCTTTTCAAATAGGGAAGAATATCAAAACGGACGGTAACGCGGTTTCCCACTGTAACGGGTTTTTCCATAAATTCGTTTCCCGCAAGGAACAAGGAGTATTTTCCGGTGGAATCCTCTTTGCCTACATCTTGAGATTCGAAAGCACGAGGAAATTCATAGCGATAATCGAAAAAGGGGAGCCCAAACCAAAAATAGTCTTTATAGCCGTATGAATTGGGGTTTAAATCCTGCACCGTAGTGATCCATTGAAATTGCGCCGAATGTAAATTTTCCTGTGCGAGTCCGTTCATAAAATCTTCGATGCATTCTATTTTAAAATCTATGCAAACAAAGAGAGCTTCCAATTGGTGAAGATAGAGGTTTGTTCCGAAGTATTGATCCAATAAAAGGCTGGGCCAATTTTCTCCCTCGCGTCGAGGTGTTTCACCGTATACGGCGCGCCCGTCTAATTCCAAATATATTTCGCCTCGATCGGGATTGACGCTTAAAACTTTCTCTTGGTCACGGTATTCGTAAAATCCGTTAGAAAAGCTTTCTTGTGCTGCAGCGAGGTCATATTTACACCACCATTGAGCTACTCTCCAATACGGATCAAAACATGTGCCGTTGTACGTTAGCATACCGGGGAAATTCCCCGTTGTTCCGTTGATATTGGAAACAAAAAAACCTTTCTGAAAGTCGGGATCGAATATTCCTTCTTCAAAATTTTGTTCAGGAGCGCAAGAAACTGTACCGAACAGAAAAAAAACAGTTAAAAAAAGCGTTAATAATTTTTTCATGGCAGAGATTATTGGGCAATATTGCCGGTATTTAAATTTAAAATGGTGTTTCCGAATACAAATTTCGAAGGGATTCGAACGGAAACGGGCTTTAACTGCGGATTTTGAATGGATTTTAAAATAAGCTTTGCTGCTTCAGTCCCGATTTGGAAGGGGTTTTGTTCGAGTCGTGCAGGATTTACATTCATAAATTGCAGGATGTCAATATATTCCTCGTCGTATAAGACGGCAGATATATCTTCGGGAACACGAATATTTTTACTTTTAAGAACTTTTAAAAGTTTATAGCCGATATCCGACCCGGTTGTTATAATGGCCGTAAGGTCGGGATTTTTTTCCAGATATTCACTTATGACAGGTTCCCAATTAGGGGCGTAGTGTTCAAGTTTTGTGCACATAAAACGGTTTTCGATGGGCAGATTATGGGATAAAAGCGCTCGTTCGTACCCGTTCAAACGCCGCTGTATCGTAGTCGTACCCTCAGGAGAGGTGCTGATGATCCCGATTTTTTTGTGTCCGTTTTTTATAAGTTCTTCTACAACATGCATGGCGTCGTGCGTGTGAGAGCTGGATACATTATTGATGGAAATTCCCGGCAGATAGCGGTCCACGAAAACGACGGGAAACTTGTTAAACAATAGCTTTAAAATTTCAGTATTATATATTTGATTGTCTACGGGGTAAATGATAAAGCCTCCGATTTTCAAATCCAAAAACTGCGCGATCATTTTCTGTTCGAGTTCTTGGTTGTAGTCGGTAAGGGAGAGAAACAGTGCATAATCTTGCTGTTTCAAAGTCTGTTCGACACCGTGCACGATTGACGTTGTAAAATGACTTTTTAAGTCGGGGATCAGTAAAGCGATTGTTTTATTGAGGGAAGAAGTTTCCTGGTCGGAGGAAGGTAATGGCTTTTGATTAATAAAAGTGCCGCTTCCCTGAACACGGTAAATTAAATGCTCCTGTTCCAAAAGTTCAAAAGCGTGCTTGCTCGTAATTCTGCTGGTGTTGAACATTTTTGCAAGATCTAATTCTGTTGGAAGCCGATAATTCGGCTTGTTGGCGTTTTGTGAAATCAAGGAAAGTAAATAATTTTTGATTTCATTATATTTCGTCTGCTTTTGCGTATCGATACTCATATTTTTCCCTGTTTTTTTTCATTATAGCACAAAAAAACAAAAAAGCAAATGATTTTTCGATATTTTTTAAAAAATGATATATCAAATCGTGAAAAAATTTTAAATTTTGTGATAAATATTTTAATAATTGGTATTGACAAAGGTCGAATTTGGGTTTATAATAGCTCCAAAAGAATAAATGATATATAAAAATGATATATCAAATAAGGGAGGTTTTTAAGATGAAGAAACTTGTGGCACTTTTTCTCGCGATTTTTTTGATCGGAAGCACGGCGGCGGTCGTCGGGTGCGGAGGTTCGAAAATTACGATCTATGTAGATGGAGGAGGGCAGCAAGGTGCGTACAACTCTACGGCATCGATGCAATATGATCCCGTTGCGAATCCATATCCGTACAATACGTTGGAGCAGCTTGCAGACCAATACAATGAATCGCATCCCGACGTAGAAATTGTAATCAACCGTACTTCATTGAACAATGACCGAGAGAAATTGGTTTCACAGCTTACACAGCAGAGAGCTCCGGATATTTTATTCTACCTGCCTTCGGGCCTTGCGGAAGACATGAACAAAGGATGGTTTGTTCCTTTGAATGAATACTACGAGCAACCTAATCCTTATTGCAAAGAGGGCGAAAAGGGCAGCGAGCATTGGAAAGATATTTATGATGCTTCCGAATTGGCGGGATATTATGCACCGAACGGACAAATTTTTTCGGCTCCCATCGATAAAGCGCCCATAGGCATTATTTATAATAAAGATTTATTTGAAAAAGCGGGGATTACCGAAACGCCCGAATATTTTTCCGAGCTTCTTGATGCGCAGGAAAAATTACAAAATTACTTTACCTCCATCGGAAAGAATAACGATCAGTCGAATCCCCCAGAGGATGCGATGACGCCGTATTTCCCTCTGTATTATTGGTATGATATCCTGTTGGAAAGTGCCATTTATTGTAATTCGATCGAAGAAATGGATTATCTTGTAAAAGATGGGCGGGTGGATACCGAAGAGGTATTGCGTGCAGCCAAAAAACCGAGCGAAGATGATCCGCTGTTTTGGATAGCAAAAGTCAATGACGACGATACATGGAGTTATTCGGAAGAATACGAAGCATATTTGGATTTGATTTTGGAACTCGCCAAATATTATCCCTCTGGGTATGAAGGATATTATGCTGAATCGGAATTCGTGCAAGGCCGTGTCGGAATGTTGGAAGCAAACAGCGGCCAAATGATGAAAATTTCCAAAGACGAACAAAAGGATTTTGAGATTGGTACGTTCCCGTACCCGAAATTGGATGAATCCATCACCATCAATGGCAAAACGTACAACGTAAATCCCGGCGGGTACTACACGAAAAGAGGGCTTGCGGGGCTGACGACCGGATGGGTAGTAACCAATTCCGCGATCAAAAAGGGTGATGCAGCCGTAGAAGCGGCGGTCGATTTTCTCATGTTCGTAACCGCGCCTGAAAATAACGACAAAATGGTCAATGATCTCGGATTTTCCGTGCCTTTGTCTGGAAACACGACGAATGAATTGTACAAATCGCTCGTTGCGAATTACGAGGAAGATGCAAATAATGAAAAGGCAATGGCATGGGGTGCGTTCAACAGCTGGGGATGTTTAGGCAAGGCGTACATGGATACATTCCTGAACGGGCGAAAAGCATTGATCGGCAAAAAATTCGACAGCAACTTCAATCGTTATGATGCAATACATACGATGATGCAGGATCTTACCAAGGGCTTTGCCAATGCTGAACTCAAACTGATGCGGGAAAATGAATTTGATACCTCGCGTTGGTAAGATGCTTGGAGGAAAACATGGCAGTTGAAAAGATGGCCGCCGAAGGGGAAGATTTGATGATATCTCCTCCTCCGGCGGGAACGCAAAATAAAAAGAAAAAACATATTTTTCGGCGCTATCAGGGATATTTATGGGTGATTCCTTCCTTTGTGCTGCTGCTGATTTTTAGTTACTATCCGCCGGTCGCCGCATTTTTCTATTCTCTTACCGATTGGAACGGCGTACAGTTTAATTTTACGGGGATAGCGAATTTTACCAGGCTTTTTCAGGACGAAGCGTTTTTTCGGTCGATGGGCAGTATGTTGATCCTGCTGATTGTCGGCATGGTCGCAGGAAATATCATGACGATTATTTTGGCCGAGCTTTTGTTTAACCTGAAAAGCACAAAGGCATCGAATGCTTTGCGGTTCCTGTTTATTTTGCCGATTCTCGTGCCCGGATTAGTGTCTATGCTGATGTGGACGAAGGTCATTTTTTCGCCTGCGCCCAGCGGTCTGATGAATACGATATTCCGATGGTTCGGGATTCCGAATTCGTCATGGTATTACAGTGAAAAAACTGTATTGATCAGCATAATTTTTACAGGTTTCCCTTGGGTCGCGGGGACGTCGTTCCTCATATATTTAGCGGGATTGCAGTCGATACCCGAATCTGTTTTTGAGGCGGCAGAACTGGACGGAATTACGATTTGGAAACGCTTAATTTATATTGATTTGCCCATGATTCGCAGCCAAATCAAATATTTTGTCGTATTGGGTATTATCGGCGGCATACAAAACTACTCGATGCAGTTTGCGGTTATCAAGCCAGGGCCGGATAATCCCGCGATGGTGCCGGGGTATTACATGTATGTTTCGGCATTCAGTTACAGCGAATACGGTTATGCCTGTGCGATCGGTTTATTCCTGTTCATCATTATTCTCGTCGTTACCATCATTAATAACAAGTTTATGAAGACGACGGAGGTGATATCGTGACAAAGAAAAAAATTCCTTTCGGGCAGATCATATCCTATTTAATTATTCTGATTATGCTGGTCATGGTGCTGTATCCCATTTTTTTGATGTTGGTGAAAAGTTTTAAGGATGCTTCGCAGGAATTGCACGATCCGCTCAGCATAACTTTCCCGTTGTATTTCAATAACTATCAATTTGCATGGGCATACGTAAAGGACTTGATCGTCAATACCATCATCATTTCGCTCGCGATCACGTTGGGGTCCGTGCTTATTTGCTCGGTTACCGCATACGGCTTTGTTCGGTTTGAGTTTCCGTTAAAGAATTTTCTGTTCATGATGATTTTGGCGTTGATGATGGTGCCGGGCGTCCTTACCCTGATCCCGTCGTATTCTCTTATCAATACGTTCGGATTGGTGGACAATCGTTTGGGGGTAATAATTCCCGGTATCGTGGGGAGTATACCGTTCGGAACGTTTCTGTTGAAAACATTTTTCAGCGGCTTGCCCAAAGATTTGTTTGAGGCGGCGGAATTGGACGGCGCGCCGCAGTTTTTGCAGTACATTTACGTTGCGATTCCTCTGTCGCTGCCCATTTTGTTCACGCACGGAATCAATCAATTCATGGGGGCTTGGAATGATTTGATTTGGCCCACATTGATCCTTACTCGTTCGGAATTGCAGACCATATCGGTCGGCCTTGTGCCTTTCACCGATGATTATGTGACAAAAGTCGGGAGTATGGGGGTTCCTATCGCGGGGTATGTTATCGTCAGTTTGCCGCTCGTTATTATATTTGCATTCACGTCGAAACAATTTGTAAAAGGGCTTACCAGCGGCGCATTCAAAATGTAATGAAAAGGTGGAAAAGATGAAAAAAACAGCATTATTTATCAGTTTGATTTTATGCGCGGTGTTTGCGCTTTGCGGGTGTTCAAAGGACGGACCCGATTTGAGCAACGTGCCGGAAATGCTGGCCGATCCTATGTTTGAAAACGGATTCAATTTGACGACGCAGGTATCTTCCGATCCTACGACCGTGCCGTTGACTTATCAGAATACGGTGACGGGGGATGCGCAGTGGCGTATGTCGCAGTGGGGCGTTTTGAACGAGGCGCGAGAAGGGTATGATAAAACGCAGCATGACCTCACGTTGGGCACAGAAACAAAAGAGGGAGACGCCTATGTTTATTCCACGCAGTCGGGGAGCAAAGTCGTAAAGGTAGATCCTGCAAAGGGTGAAATCGAACTTTCCGTTAACTCGCAGAAGGAGTACGGAAATATACCGAGAATGGACAACGAGGATTGGCCGCATTTACTCATTGAACAGCCCGTGGGCGATTTGATTTTTTTAGATCAGATGAAAAATTGCTACATGGAAATCGAATTTGAGCTTTTGAAGAACGAAAAGTCGGAATTGAACAATTCCACAGCACAGTTCCAATGGATATTCAGCCTGCAAAACCTCAATTCAAATGCGGGTGCTAACGTGTATAAAGATTATATGTGGTTCAATGTGACGCTGTTCGATGATCGCTATGAACTTGCGCCGGGAACGGGGATGATCGACGGCGGAAAGGCAGACGCCACGGGCAAATATATCTACGGTCCCAAAGGCGAATATTTTTTGGGTGATCAAAGGGTGGAAGTAGGCAAAAGAGTGCATGTCCAGGTGGATCTGCTTCCCGAAATGATCAAGGCGTTCGGCCAAGCACAGGAAGCCGGCGCGCTGAATGGAAGCAACCTTTCTGACATGGGGCTCGGTTCTATCAATATCGGATGGGAGGTCCCCGGTATGTATGATATCGGCGTAAAAATTTATAAATTATCATTAAAGGCGGAAATGAATGTATAGACAAGTATTGGAAGATCTGACTTTTGAAAACGGATTTTTGCTGAAACACACGGATGGATTGGTAACGCGCGGCAATGTGAGGGAATTTACCCTGTGCAATACGGCAAAATCGCCCGCTCGCTGGCATCTTGCACAGTGGTGCTGTAATTTCAATTTGGCACAAGGGAGTGAATTTGTCAATTACGATAACTCGGTTACGATCTCCGATCCGACCAAAACAGTGCGAACGTTTCGTAACGGCAGGATCTATTTGGAACTGCGGGCAAGTATGGAGTACCAGCATCTCCGGCGCGACGGAGAGGGATGGCCGCACATTTTGATTGAACAGGAATTTACTTCTCCCGCTTATCTGCATAAAGCAAAAAAACTTTTGCTGGGTTTGGATTTTACCGTATCCAACTTGCGCAACGGAATGCGGCCCGACGAGCAGCAGCATATTCACTGCGCCCAATTTCAGTATATCTTTGCCGTGGCCGACGTAAATCCCGCTTCGGAGGGGTTCGGGGATTATTATTGGTTTAATTTTTCTTTGCTGGATACCAGGTACGAATTCCCTCCCGCGTTTATGCAGCAGGACGGGGGAAAAGAGGAGAATACGGGTAAGTTTATCTATGTACCCGAGATGAGCGAAATTCTCAAAACGCCGGTAGTTCCTTGCCGGAGGCGCAGTATTGAGTTTGATGTAAAACCGGAGATGGAAAAGGCGTTTAAAATTGCAAAACAGAGAGGATTTTTGCCGAAAAGCCGTTATGAAGATATAGCCGTAAAAAATACCAATATAGGTTGGGAAGTTACGGGGACCTTCGATGTGGGCGTGGATATTGAAAAGATATCCTTTGTTTGCGACGAGTAATGGATAAGGGGGGAGAGGATGAAAAAAACGCGAAGTTTATTTTTGATGTTGCTGTGCTGTCTGCTCTTGCTGTGTGGTTGCGCGGGGCCCTCGCAGGTAAAACCGTACGAAGCGGGCGAAAATGAACTGCTTCGCGATCCGCATTATACCTATGGCTTCGATGTTTCGGCGTTTAATGCTAACGAATCGCAAGGTGTTCCCGTCGGACAGCTGAAATTTGGGGGCGAAGCATTGGAGGGGGCTCCTGTCTGGCGTTTGGCACAGTGGGGCTGTACAAAAAATCTGATGGACGCCGCCCTCGAAAAAGAGGATTTCGTTTATACATATGACGATGGCGGAAAGCGCGTTGTAGTCGATACCAATACGGGGGCCATCAGCTTAGGGATCAATGCCGATGTGGAATATGAGGGTGAAGTTCGGCAGGACGGCGAGGAGTGGCCGCATTTGTTGGTAGAGCAAACGGTTGCGCCCTCTGGCAGGCTTGCAGATCTTGAACATCTTTATATGGAGCTGGAATTTACGCTGACGGAGTTTGAAAACCTCATGGATGCCGCCGATATGCAAACGTATCATTCGGCACAGTTCCAATGGTTCGTAACCTTGCAAAATAAAAATTCGGAATCCCCCAATTTTAACCGCAGTATGTGGTTCGGCCTCGGCTTTTTTGACCGCCGTTACGACTATCCTCCCATGTTCGCCGCGCAGGACGGCGGGAAAGAGGATAACACCGGCATGTTTATCTATATCGTCGATTCCAAAAAATATCTCGATGCTCCCGTTACGGTCGGCAACAAGGTATACGTAAAATACGATATTCTGCCGCAGGTTAAAACGGGGCTTATCATTGCGCAGCAGCGGAATTTTTTGACAGAAACGGAATTTGAGGATTTGGAGCTCGGTTCAACCAATATCGGCTGGGAAATGACTGGTAATTTTAATGCCAATGTCGATATTTCGAAAATGCGCATCACGAAAGTGCCGAAAGGGTGAATGCAATGAAACGTAACATATGTATTTTACTTTTGGCGGCGCTTTGCCTGGCGCTGTTTGCCGGCTGCGGAGCGGAGGGGAAAATGACGGAAGAAGAAAAAGCGTTGAAGCGCATGACGTCGGATTTTTGGAAACAGGAAACGATGTACGACGAGCCCATTGTGCTGACGGCGGAAACGGATGAAAACGGTTTTCTGAAATCTGTTCCGAGCGCGCCGCTGCTGTTCGACGCACTTTCGGTTGAAAAAATCGTATGGTATTTTCACGAATCGAATACGGGAATCATTACGTTCGATTCCGGCGAGTATCGGTATGAAAACGGGCGCATCTATGCAGTCGGAGATTTTATCACCGATTCGCAAGGAAAAAATATAGGGTTTGATACAAGAATGCCGTATGTGACCGATCGGCAAATCAGCGGCGAAGATCCGTTTCCGGGGCTTGCGCCGAACACATCGATTCCGAGCACCCAAAACGGGCTGTATCTGCCTTTCACCGAATCCTATCAAATCGTTCAAATGCAGCTTGCGGTAACTTACTGCCATACGATTTCGTGGGAAGGGAAGGAACCTGCTTTCTGCGGGGATGATCTGGCTAAAACGTTGCAAAAGTTAAAGAATAAAGAGACGGTCGATATTCTGATCTACGGAGACAGCAACGCAACGGGTGCAAATTCTTCTTCCTATTTAGGAATCGAGCCTTTCCTCGATACCTGGATGGACATGGTGGAAAAACGGTTAGAATCGGAGTATGGGGCGGAGGTGGTCACAACAAACCGCGCTTTGGGTGGTTGGACTACGACAAACGCTTTATCGCCTACGCCTACGTTGGGTTGGTGGAATGGCAAAGAAACCTACCGCGCCGGCTTGGAAACGATGCTCAACGAGGAATTGTCTTCATATTCGCCCGATTTGGTCGTGATGGTGTTCGGCGCGAACGATGCAACATTGGGCATGTCGGTGGAAACGTACACGCGCAATTATGAAAAACTTATTCAGATTTTGCGCGCGCGCAATCCCGAATGCGAAATTTTATTGGTGGGATCCGATAAGGAAAACCCTATGGCAAGGGACCAATCCAAGCATCAGTATCAGTTATACACGGAGGGAGCGGTCCCCATTGCGGAAAAAACGGAGGGAGTAGCCGCCGTAAGCGTTGCCGAAATGCACATGGATGTTTTAAAGCGCAAAGCATACATAGAAACTACAAGCAACGGGGTGAACCATCCGAACGATTTTACGGCAAGAATGTATGCGATCAGCATTTTAGATTGTTTAATCGAAAACAACGTATAAAATTAAATTGCAAAAATTAATAAAAATAGGGAGGAACTGTAATGAGTACAAGGAGCAAAAGGTTCAGTATCGTTGCGTTGATATTGGGGCTTATTTTTGCGCTGACCGGTCTGCTGGCCGGTAGGATGTTGCTAGGAGTTTCAGCGGCCGAACTTACCGATAACACGGGGGGGGGTACTGATTTTAGCCTGATGGGAAGCGGCGGGGCCGCATACTCGCAGGATACAAATACGCAAGACGTATGGGTAATGTCTGCCTGGGGGCAGCGCGCCGTGTATAAAACGCCCGTTTCCTTGGATGATTTCGAAATGGAATTTAAATTTACGGGCGCCGTAGGGGGAGATAAGTTCGGCTTCGGCTTTGATCCCGACAGCGCTGTTTATTGGGAGAAAGGTACGACCGTTTTGAGTGTTTTGGTGGATCGATATATCGTCGGCGTCGATCAACTGTCCCTGCGTTTGACGAAAACGCACGATCCTACGAATAATCCTTATACCAAAGAAGACGGTTCGTTTCCTTCGCGCTATGTAATTAATGACTATGACGAGACCAAAGAAACGACGATCCGCTTTTCCAGCAAGCTGATGACGGACGGGGACAATGCGGGGAATTATCAATTCACATACCAGATGGTTTCGGAACAGACGTTTTCTCTGCCGTATGAGGGAGCTGATCAGGAGATCGTATTTTATGTCACTCCGGAACAGGTTTTTGGGGAAGGGCAATCGGCAAGCGACGTTTATCTGTTCTACGGGGCGATGTCTTCCACGCAGTATATACCCGTAACCGTTACAAAACTGAAAGACAACAAAGCGATTGCGTATGCAGATGCGCAGGTAACCGCATACGAAAATGCCGACGGCAGCGACATTGAGGCGGCAATTGCGGCGCGCGCGGCGGCTACCGCGGCGGTAGGGAAAGTCAGCATAATGCATGACGATGACCTTGCGCAGCGCATTTCCGCAAAGGACAGCTCGCTGAAAGAGAATCAGGAATTTGTAGCGGCGGTCCAAGCCAAATTGAATGGGCAGGTAGACGCATATACGGCGGCGGCCGAAGTTTTGTCTGATGAAAGCGCAATCACCGAAGAAGCGATCGCTGCGGCGAGAACGGCGGCAAGCGGGGTCGATAAAACGCTGTTCGACTTTTTGAGCGATGAAGATAAAACAACGATAGAGAGTGAAATTGTGGCAAACGACTACATTGTCGCCAAAGCGGATATATTGAAGAACGTTATCGCATATGAAGCGAAAGTTGCGCAGTGCGAAACGGAAAAGACTGCAGCTCTGGTTTTGGAATGCGAGGAGATGAGCGCGCAAGTCAGCGGCATCTCTTTAAATAATCTCACGGAGGAAGATGCGCAGGCTGTCGAATCTCGTATTTCGGCTGCGGACGAAAAGGTGGCAGCTGTCAAAGTGGAAATCAAGGATCAATTTGCCGATTATTATTTGCAGCAATATGAAATTGCCGTAGGTGCCATCGATACCGACGACGGCGTTGCTGTGGAAGATATTACGCTGGATATGATAGCCGACGCGATTTCTGCAAAAGGAAATGTGGATTTTGATGAAACGCATCCGCAGTATGATGATCTGCAAGCGAGGATGGAAGCCTGCAACGCGATCCTCGAAAAAAGTGTGAGTGCGGTATATACGGCGAAACTTGCCGAGGCAAAAACGATTTTGCAGGATTCTGAACAAAACGCCGATCTCGTAAATGTCGCCAAAGCGGAAGATATAATAAACTCCATCGATGTGGAAGCGATTGCCGATATGGATTGCTATGAAGCGATTCAGACCGAATACAGTTCCGTTAAAACAATTTTGGAGCAATCGGCGCTATATGGATTTAAGAATAACGGGATGGAGTATACAAGGCTGACCGATAAGGGCGTGTCCACGGCCGGCTACGGCGTGTATCCCAATCGCTTAAACTTCAACAAACCCGTCGATATGACGGATGCAAAAGCGGTGGTATCGGTCGATAAGTATGCCTATTTCAATTCCGAAACAGACGATCCGGACCTCGGTGCGAACAACCTTACTTTCCAGTTCCTCACCGCGCCCGATTCTTATAAGGGCATCGATCATGGTTTTACCATCATGGTATGGGTATTCGAAGCGCAGTGCAACGTGGAAATTTACGATTATAACGACAGTCCTATCGTTTCCGCGAGTATTTCGACCCCGCCGGCGGGAGGGAATTTTGTGATTCGCGTCGGGTTGTTCGACGATATGTGGATTGTAAAAGTAAATGAAGCTGAGTTGGTATTGGGCAACAGCAAATTGGTGGGTATCGACAAAGATATATTCAAACAGGGTGATGAATATATCGGATATTTCTCTGTCGGCTGTTTTGCGGATACGCAGGATCTTTTAAACGAATTTACCGTAAAGCAGGTAGGTGATTTCAAATTTACCGACGAGGAATTTACTTTCCCCGATTTTGATCCCGATGATTCCGACGACCCTGTTGATCCTATTGACCCTGTCGATCCGGTCGATCCCGACGATGACAACAATAATTTGGGATTGATTCTCGGCATCACGATTCCCTGCGTCGTTGTTGTAGCTGTTGGCGGATTCTGCCTGTATTGGTTTGTTTTCCGTAAAAAGAAGTCGTAAAACACTCCAAAGTATAAGGGTGAGCGGGTGCCCGTTGAAACGGGCGCCCGTTTCAATACAAACATGAATAAAATCCTATTTAGGCAGGAAAATCTATGCTGAATTATAACAAAAAAGGATATCTCGCTGAAAATAAGTATATTTTGAATGAAGATCCTCAGCACGCCGCCCTTTTTACTACGGGCAACGGTTATATGGGGATTCGGGGCAGCTACGAAGAATTCGGTTCTGCCCGTGTGCAGGGGGCTTATGTTCGGGGGCTTTTTGATGAAATCGTGGAAGTCATGGAGCCGTTTCCCGATAATGAGTACATGAAAAAATATTACTTTGACGAACAGCAGCTGAAAGACTTCGAAAAACAGGATTCGTGTATCAATTTTGCGGACATTCTTTTGGTGCGTTTTACCGTGGACGGATGTACCTTTTATCCTTGGGAAGGCACCATATTGGAATGGGAAAGATATCTCGATGTTTCAAGGGAGGTGCTTGTCCGCCGCGTTACATGGAAAGACTCGAACGGAAATGTTACGAAATTTACTTTCGAACGTTTTGCTTCGTATGCAGATGAGCATTTGTATGTAATGCGCTGCACGGCTGAACCGATAAATCATACGGCTGTAATAACGGTATCGAGCGGCATTGATAAAAAGGTGCGTACGGGTGGGCAGCGCGTGATCAAGCAGTTGCGTCAGGAAGCGCAGGGGCAAATGCTCGCCTATTCTCTTCTTGCGGGTGAAAAGTATAAATTCAGTGCGGGCATCGGCGTTTATACTGATTTTATCGGAATGCCTGACAGAACGGATACGGTGGATGAAGACGGGGTTTTGGCGACGCGCGCCGTATGGGAGTCGTGCGGTTCCTGCGTAGGTGTTTGCAAAAAAGTTTATATAAATATATCGCGTGACCATGAGAACGACGTATATGAAACGGCATGTCAAAAAATTGCGGAATATGCGGGCAGTCGGTTCGAAGACCTTTTGCAGAGCCATCTCAACGTTTGGAAGCCTCTTTTTTCAAAATTCGATATCCGAATCGAAGGGGACAAAGATGCAGATTGCTCGCTGCGCTTTTCGACCTATCATACGGTGATCAGTGCGTCCATGCACGACAGCGTGCACGGCCTCTCCGCAAAAACCCTTTCAGGAGAGCGGTACAATCAATTTGTTTGGTGGGATGCAGAAATTTATCAGGTACCCGTATTTATTTTTGCCTGCCCGCAGATTGCAAAACTTTCTTTATTGTATCGGTATGGGCAGCTTGCACAGGCGAAAGAAAACGCCCGTAAACAGGGATACAAAGGGGCGCGTTATCCTTTCGTATCTTCCGTCGGGGGCTTGGAGCGAATTTGGAAATATACGCGCCATCCGCATTTGCAGATTCATATAACCGCGGATGTCGGTTTTTCAGTTATCCAGTATTGGAAAAATACGCATGACGAAGATTTTTTCTTACGTTACGGATTTGAGATGTTGGCGGAGATCATGCGCTATTGGGTTTCGCGCGGCGAGGAGCGGAACGGGCAGTTTGTTATCCTGAATGTAACGGGGACAGATGAACACCATCCTTATGTTGACAACGACGCATACACGAATTATCTCGTTCGTCTGATATTCGATGAAGCGCTCTCCTGTTATCTGCAATATCCGCAGCTAGGCGGGTATTTAACGAGGGAAGAATGGGATGTCATGCGCGATTTTGCCGACAGATTGTACCTTCCGATGGATGAAAACGGGTTGATTCCGCAATTTGACGGATACTTTCAGCTTTCGCGTTCTTTGCAGATTGAAGGCAGCGGGACGGGAAAGAATTTTCAAATGAAACAATCCGGCTTGTATCATCTTTCACAAGTGATCAAACAACCGGATGTCATGCTGTTGTATTCGTATATCAATTATCCTTTTCAAACTCCGCATTATGCGGAAAATTGGGATTATTACGAAACTATGTGCGAATCTTCCTCCTCGTTATCCTATCCCGTACATGCCGTCTGTTCGGCGGATAACCGCAGGATGCTGTCTTTTCAAAAATATTTTATGGAAACTGTCCGCATGGATATCGACGACGTGCATCGTTGTGCTTGGCAGGGAATCCATGCAGGCTGTGCCGCAGGCGGGTATTTTTCGATTTTGCGGGGGATTTTCGGTGTGCGAATCACGGATAGCGGGGTCATTTTCAATCCTGCGCCTCTGTTGTTTTGGAAAAGTGTTTCGCTTCGTTTTGAACATCGCGGTGTTCCGCTTGTCTGCCGTTTGACGAGTGAATATCTTACGGTCGACGTAGGAAATCATACGTTAAAGGTGCGAATAGGTGAAAAAGAAGTGGTCCTGCGGGGCAAAAAAAAATTCCATTGGAGAAATGATAAGTGATGATGCGGGAAGAAACAAAAGAACGGTTCGATGTTTGGTGGAAAGGAGGGCAAACGGATAGGCCTTTGGTGCGGCTGATTGCACGCAAAAAAGATCCGCCCCTTTCGGAAGATTTATCCGCTTTGTGTGCAACACCGTTTGATTTTCATTTGAATCCGGAATTTCGTGTCAAACAAGTACGTAATTCACTCGTTACCCATTGCTACGAGTTAGACGCGTTTCCTTATGTCGATTTAAATTTAGGACCAGGCTCCATGGCGAGTTATCTGTGTTGCGAACCTGGATTTTCATTTGATACCATTTGGTATAACGAAGCAAATGTGCAGCGCTTATCTGATTTGGAAGGTGTTGGTTTTGAGCGCAGTACGCATTGGTGGTACGATCATCTTTCCATCATTCAAAGGGCGGTACAGTTGGCAAAAGGGGATTTCCCGATCTGTATACCCGATATTCAGGAAAATTTAGATATTGTTTACGCCGTAAAAGATGAAAACGGGGATAGCGCCTTTACGGCATTCAGCATTTGGGGCAGAGGAAAGACAGCAAAGTTGCAATGCGATTTTTCCGCTTTGATTTCGGTGGAAATTTTTGATGAATTTGTTCTTCCTGCTTTAAGGCGGCAGTGCGAATCTCTCGACAATACGATGTATCATTTGGATGGCGTTGGGGCGATTCGGCATCTTGATTCCGTTCTGTCGATTCCTGCATTGAATGCCCTGCAATGGACGCCTGGTGCGGGGCAGGAAGACGGCGGCGCGGAACGGTGGTTTCCTCTCTATGATAAGGTGCGCGATGCCGGCAAGTCTTTATGGATTCAAATTTACGACGGGGATATCGACGAATGGATCCGCCGCAGCAAAAATGTGATACAGCGCTACGGCGTACGGGGAATTTATTTTGTTTACGGCGAAACGGATGAAAAATCTGCAAAAAAATTGATACATGAATTACATTTTTAAAGGGGTAAAATGAAAAAGTTTTTGTTACGCATTATAGTATTGGCGGTCAGCTTTTTGGTTGCATTTGCCTGTATGGCCGGCTGTACAGGAGATGGGGAGGTAAAGAACGATATGGATATCGAGGCATTGACGGATCCTTTTTGGCGGCAAAATATCATGTATAACGAAAGTGTTGCGTTTATACAGGGAGAAACGGGATTGCCGCAAGGGCGCCTGTATTTTTCCGCGAGTGAAATTATCAGTGTTAAGAGCGCATCTTTGCAGGAAACGTATCAGGAAGGGAAAGACTATAAGCTTGAAAACGGGAATATCGTTTGGGTAGAGGGCTCTGCTATGCCGTATATTACGACGGATATGCTCGATTGCAAAGTGGATTTTGCGGGAGATCCTATGATCCCGCAGCCCAATTCGAATTGTCAGGAAAAGGTGGGCGGCGGATATATCTGTTGGACGGAGGGTTCTTCCATTATCGATCGTCAAGTCGTCGTGACTTATCGCCATGAGGAAGATTGGGCGGGGCCCGTTACCTCCTATCTTGGGGATGATCTTCCCAAAACGATGGCTGCTTTGCGGGAAAAGAAAGATTTGACCTTGCTCATGTTCGGAGACAGCATTTCGACGGGGGCAAATTCCAGCGGGTATTTGGGCATTTATCCCGATATGCCGCCGTTTCCGCAGCTGCTTGCCGAAAAGCTTGAATATGTTTACGGAGGCAATGTCACTTTGAAAAACGAATCGGTAGGCGGAATGCTTTCCGATTGGGGAGCGAAAAATATAACAGGCGCAATGCTGAAATCGAAAGCCGATCTTGCCGTTATCGCGTTTGGCATGAACGATGGTTCTTGGGATATTCCTGTCGAACAATATAAAGCGAATACCAAGGCGATCATTGACGGTGCGCGGCAGGTGAATCCGGATGTCGAATTGATTTTGGTGGGCACGATGCTTGCCAATCCTCTGGCGAAAAATCAGTCGAAAGGGCAAGAGAAGTATTTCCCTGCCTTGCAGGAGCTTGCCGCAGAGTACGAAGGGGTTGTCGCCGTGGATATCGGCGGGATGCATTCCGAATTGCTTACGAAAAAAGAATATGTGGATATGACGGCGAATAATATCAATCATCCCAACGATTTTATGGCGCGCATTTACGCTATGAATTTGTCCGCTGCGTTGATTGAAGATCAGTCAAAATAACGCTTACGCTTACAGGTAGACGATGAACAGATTTAAAAGCACCGTTTTTTGGTCTTGGAACGATACGATTACAAAAGCCGGCATTCATCGGCGCGTGGCGGAAATGGCGAAACAGGGAATCGGCGGGTTTTTTATTCATTCCCGCGCGGGGCTGCGAATCGGCTATTTCAGCGAACAGTTTTTCGAGTGCGTGGAATATGCCATCGAAGAGGCCGTTCGTTATGGGCTGGACGTTTGGTTTTATGATGAAGACGGTTGGCCGAGCGGATTTGCAGGAGGGCGTGTGCCGCGTCGCGGGCGGGAATATCAGGCTAAACGTTTGGTGTTTGCCTCAAAAAAACCGGATGATCCGCAGGATCTGATCGCTGCGTTTTCGCGCGAAGGCGGGAGCTGGAAGCGCGTGCGGAGCGGGGGAGAGCTCTTTGCTTGCCGAATTTGTGACGAGCATTATTCCGATCTTTTAAATCCGGAAACAACGCGTGTATTTATAGAAGAAACGCACGAAGAGTATCGCCGTCAATTTTCCCGTTATTTCGGCAATCCCGTACAGGGAATTTTTACGGACGAACCGCAACTGAAAACCGATTTGCCTTGGAGCGATTGTTTGGAGGATGAGTTTGTCAAAGAATACGGAGTATTTTTGACAGATAATCTATATCTGTTGGCGGGTAGCTCCGCGGAGCAGCCGAATCTTTTTCGGTATCGATATTTCAAACTGATTGAAAAATTGTACGCGCGGAATTATGTGGGGCAGATTTCGGCATGGTGTAAGCGGAACGGACTGCTTTTTACCGGGCATTTTCCCTGTGAAGACGGGCTGTGCCATCAGTATGAAATCGCGGGAGACGTTATGGGGAATTATGCCGCGATGTCGCAGCCCGCAATCGATCATTTGGGCAGAAGACTTACTTCCGTTTTGCTTACGTCGCAGTTGCGCAGTGTCAAAAATCAGCTGGATCTGCCGAATGTGCTGAGCGAAACTTTTGGTTGCAGCGGATGGAACGTCAGTTGGGGGCAGCTTGCCTGGGTATGGGGATATCAGGCGGCGCAGGGTGTCAATCTGCCCTGTCTGCATCTGTCTGCATATTCCATGCGAGGGCGGAGAAAGCGAGACTATCCTTCCTTTTTTTCCGAACAGCAGCCTTGGTTTGAGAGTTTCCGCGCGTTTAACCGTTGGGCGGAGTGGCTGAACGCATTGGATTCGCAAGGGCATGCCTGCGCGGACGTCTTGGTATTGCATCCGATTCGAAGCATTGCATTTTATCCGCTGTTCTCGGAGGGGCAGAGGTGCATTTCTTCCCGCTATCGCCTGTTGCTTGAAAATTTGAGAGAATGTCAGATTGATTTTGATATCGGGTCCGATGCGGTCATGGAAACATACGGCAGGATTCAAAACGGGCGCTTTATAATCGGCAAGCGCGGCTATACGACGGTCGTTATCCCGCCCGTTTTCAGTTTAGAAGAACATACACTGTGCCTCTTGGAGGAGTATGTTCGCTGCGGCGGGTTGGTGTTGTTTACCGATCAACCGCCGAATTCTTTGGAAGGGGTGGAGTCTGAGCGGGTGCAGGCCTTTGTCGCAAGAGCAAAGAAAAATCCCCTGTGTATGACAGTGAACAATCGCGCGGATTTGTGGCGAAAATATTTTGAAGGAACGGGCTATCGCCGCAAGGCTTCGGTCGTTACACGCACCGATCCCGCCCTTGTCGGGGGATGTGCTTTGAATATTCGGGAAAACGACGGTTGGGTGCAGTGTCATGTTATGAATATGAGCCGTTCGGATACCCGCTGCCTGTCCATACGTTTTTACGGGTGCGGTACTATTGCGGAAGAACGGATCGACGGGGAAAAGATTTTAGATTATTCCGTCGGCAAGGATGCTACGTTTGCGGATTTTGTTTTAAAACCCATGCAGAGCAGGGTTTTTCGGTTTTATGAAAATACTTTTGAGGTAAAAGAAAACGAATTATCTGTGCTGCGGCAAACGATTTCTCTTGCGGCGGAAAAGATTTCCGTATTATCTGAAAACGCGCTGACGATCGATGCCGCGGAGCTGGCGATTGACGGAAAACCGTACGGCAGATGCGCCATGGAGGATATAAACGAACTTATATACGATGAAGCGGAACGCAAAGGCGGTACTGTTCAATTTACGGCGGAATATAGTTTTGAGGTGAAAAAAGGTGCTGCGGTAAGGCAAATTGCCGCAGAAACAGACGGGCTCGATTGCATTTGTCTGAACGGCAAAAATATATCTGCCGCGCGCAACGGAAGATTTTTTGATGAGTCTGTCGCTTGTTACGATGTGGCTGATCATATTCTTGAAGGCCGGAATATTGTTACGCTTTCGGGAAAGGCGCAAGGCCAAAAAAAATCGTTTGATTTAAACAAAGTGCATGAATCGGAAAAAAATCGCTTTTTTTACCCGTTAGAGCTGGAAAGTATCTATGTTTTGGGCGATTTTGATGTGAAATTTGAGGATGCGATGCGTATAGAACAGGGCTATATGTCGGTTCCTCGTTCCTCGAAGTGCCGGCTCGAAGCTCCGTCGTCCAAGAGGTCGGGGGATCTTACTTTGCAGGGTATGCCGTATTACCGAGGAGAGGTTTCTTTTTCCTGTTCCTATTTTTGGAACGGGGAGGGACGTGTATTTTTATGCGGAGATTGGGATGCGCCCGCATGCAGAATTTTTGTTAACGGGAATGAGCAGGAACAATACTTGTTTACAGGAGCAGAACCGGAAATCCGTTTGGAACCAATGTGCAGAAATGAAATCGAAGTTCGGTTGTATTCTTCCAATCGGAATTTGCTGGGCCCGCATCATCATTACACGGGAGAACCGTCTTTTGTCGGCGTAAGTGTTTTTAAAGGGGAAAGGGGGTACGAGGATTATATGATGACGCCCAATCCTCCCGAAAAAACGCGGACAGAGGAAAATGCTTTTGTTCCGTTTGGTTTTCGGAGCCTGACATTGAAAGTATATCGGGAGGAGAGCGATGAAAAACAGTTGGCTGAATAGCGCCGTATTCTATGAGGTCTATCCCACGAGTTTCCGCGATTCGGATAAAGACGGGGTAGGGGATTTGCGCGGAATAACCGAACGTTTGGAAACGATTCGGGAGATGGGGTTTGACGGTATTTGGATTAATGCCTGCTTTGCATCCGAATTTCGCGACGGCGGGTATGATGTAACCGATTATTACCGCATAGACGAACGTTTGGGAACAAACCAAGATTTGGAGGAGCTTACCCAAAAAGCTGCGCGGCTCGGAATGAAAGTATTGCTCGATTTGGTTGTAGGGCATACGTCCGACAGGCACCCGTGGTTTTTGGAATCCTGCAAGGCGGAGAAAAACAAATATTCCGATTACTATATCTGGACGGACGACGTGTTTGAGCATGGCGTCGGCTGTACTACGGTCAACGGAGTTGCCGAACGCAACGGCGGTTATGCGATTAATTTTTTTGAGTTTCAGCCCGCTTTAAATTTTGGTTTTTATCAGCCCGAACGCCCTTGGCAGGTACGTTATGACAGCGATGCGACAAAACCGCTGCGGGATGAGATCGTTTCCATTATTATGTTTTGGTTGGAAAAAGGAGTAGACGGATTCCGCGTGGATATAGCCAATTCTTTGGTAAAAGGGGACCGAAACGCCGAGGGCTGCGCTTTTGTGTGGAATTATATAATCGGCAAGGTTCGGGAGAAAAAACCGGATGTCATTTTTTTGGCAGAGTGGAGCAATCCCTCTGAATCGGTGGGTAAGGCCGGGTTTGACATGGATTTTTTGTTGCACAGCACCGACGAATATAATTCGCTGTTTCGTTACGAGCCTTTTACAAACCTGTCGCGCATTTTCGAAAAGGGGCACAGTTACTTCCGTAAGGAAGGATTGGGTAAAATTTCACCTTTTTTGGGCTATTATTGCAGAGAATGGGGCACGGTTCGGGAACGTGGTTATATCGCAATTCCATCGGGAAATCATGATTTAAAGCGCGTTTCGTACGGGCGTTCCGAACGGGAACTGAAAACAATATTTGCTTTTTTGATGACATTTCCCTGCGTTCCTTTTGTCTATTACGGGGATGAAATCGGTATGCCCTACACGGAGGGTTTAAAAACGAAACACGGCGGATACAATCGAACAGGGTCGCGTACTCCGATGGTATGGAATGAGGGCAAAAACCGCGGTTTTTCAGATTCCGATCAGCCTCTGTATCTGCCCGTTTCCGAAAAGGCGGAGAGTTTTGAAAAACAATTGCGTAAAAAAAATTCGCTTTTATCCTGTGTAAGGGCATTGATTGCATTGCGGCGTATTCATCCGCAGCTTTGGGCGGACGGACCTTTTTCAGTTGATGTATCATACGAATATCCGCTCCGCTATACGAGGGGAGATATCCGCGTATGTATTCAGCCGGCGGAGCGCCCTTGTATTGCCCGAGACACCGTAAGAGAAATTTTGCTTTCCGAGGGGGCAGAGGTTTCAGACGGGGAGATACGGATGGAAGGCGCATCTTTTATTATTTATCGGTAAAGAGGGGAAGAATTTTATGAAAACAAACAGAGAACCCGATTTTAATAACCTTTTAAAAGTATTAAAAAGAGAACAGCCGGAACGTCCCACATTATTTGAATTTTATTTGGATAATGAGATCAGTGAAAAGCTGACGGGGCAAAAGGCAAAATCGGCGTGGGATTGCTCATGGAACTATGAAATGATCATCCCGGCGATGAAAAAGGCGGGATATGATTACGCGACGATGCATGCGTCCGATTTCGGGTTTCCCGTTGTGCGGCAGCAGGGCAGAACGATATCCATGAGCCACGGCGTGATCACGGACGAGGCGAGTTTTATGGCGTATCCCTTTCTCGACCCGGACGCATGCGAAAAGGGACGCTTGGCGGAAGTTGAAAAAGTATTGCCGAAAGGGATGAAGGTGATCGTGTTCGGACCAAGCGGGGTATTGGAGAATGTGATATCGCTGGTCGGGTACGAAAATCTGTGTTTTATGCTGTACGACGATCCGGAGCTGGTCAGGCGCATTTTTGCGGCGGTGGGCGAGCGGATGGTGCGCTATTACGAGCTGTGTATGCGGTACGACTGTGTGGGAGCGATCATCTCGAACGACGATTGGGGGTTCAATACGGGAACGATGCTGGCGACCGAAGATATGAAAAAATACGTTTATCCGTATCATAAAAAGATCGTGGAAGCGGCGCATAAGAACGGACGGCCGGTAATATTGCATTCGTGCGGGAATCTTGAAAAGGTGATGGACGACATCATCGAAGAGATCGGGTACGACGGCAAGCATTCGTATGAGGATAAGATATTGCCGGTGGAGGAGGCGTACGAGCAGTTTGGCGGAAGGATCGCGGTATTGGGCGGGATCGATTTGGATTTTGTGTGCCGGCGCACGCCGGAAGAAGTGAGCGAACGCTGTAAAAAGATGGTGGAACGGACGAAGTGCAAAGGGTATGCATTGGGCACGGGGAACAGCATTCCCAACTACGTTCCCGCAGAAAATTTTAAGGCGATGATCCGCGCGGTATACCCCGCTTTCGATTATTGAGCGAGGGCTGTAATCGGGCGATTCGGAAGTTATCAATTTTGTTATGAGCGGGAAGTGCTTTAAAAAAGTGCTTCCCGCTTTACTCTTTTTTGCAATTGTGATAGTGTATGCTGCTTTTTGGAAAGAATGCTTGCGCCATGCCTTTCGGTTATGATATAATAATAAATGAAAAAGAAAGCATGACGGGAGGACGGTATGGAACTTCGGGTACTGCGCTATTTTTTGACGCTTGCGCGGGAGAACAATATTTCGAGGGCGGCAGAGGCTCTGTTTATCACGCAGCCCACATTGTCGCGCCAGCTCGCAGAATTGGAGGAGGAGCTGGGAGTAAAACTGTTCGAGCGGGGCAAACGGAAGATCACTCTCACGGAGGACGGGATGCTCCTGCGCCGCCGCGCCGAAGAGATGATCGAGCTGGAAGATAAAGTTGAGAGGGAATTCCGGCAGCGCAACGACAATTTGAGCGGCGTGATCTCCATCGGGGCGGCGGAAACAAAGGCTGTGGAAATACTTCCCAAGCTGATCACCTCTTTCCGTGAAAAATATCCCGCCGTCACCTTCGACATCCAGTCGGATATCGCTACTTCGGTAAAGGAGGGGATCGACCGCGGTGTGTTGGATATCGGGCTGGTGATCGAGCCGGGCGATATCGATAAGTACAACTTTATTCCGCTCGGTATCGACGATCGCTGCGGGATCTTGATGAGCACGCAGTCGCCGCTCGCGCAAAAGGAGTACGTTACGGTGAACGATCTCGTCGGCTTGCCCGTGATCGCAAACAAGCGCGCATCGGTGCAGTCCTTTTACCGCAGCGCGCTGGGTGAAACGTATGACAAACTGAATGTGATCGCCACGCACAACCTCGTCAACAACGCGGCGCATTTTGCCCGCCAAAATCTCGGCTATGTGTTCACCGTCGAGGGCACGGTCAACGGCAACAACAATTACGGCACCTGTTTCCGCCCCTTTTATCCGGAGATACGCCAATCGACCTTTATCGTCTGGAAAAAGTATCAGCCGCTGACGCGTGCGGTCAAAAAATTCACGGAAGAGATCGCAATGCTTTTCGGGCATGATGATTGATACGAAACAAGTATTTTACATATGTGCGCGAAACGCTTATAATAGAAGTGCAAGAGGGAAAGAACCGATTGCGCTTCTATTTTTTTAGCGGAGAAGAAAATGCGGTTTCGGGAACTGTGCACGCGGTGCAGTCTGTGCGAGCGCGAGGTCGAATATTATAAACAAAAGGGTCTGTTCGGTGCGGATTTTGGTGCGGATACCGAACTCACCTGCTCTCAGCTCAACCTGTGGGGTTCCATCGCCTTTTTTCGCAAGGCAGGGTTGAGCGAAGAAAAAACGGCGGAATACCTATCCGCCAGCCGCATTCCCGAAAAGCGCGGGGTGTGTATTCGGATATTGCAGGAACTGCGGTGCGATCTGGCCGATTGTATGCACGAAAAAGGGGAGATGCTCGATAAGGTCGACTATCTCCTGTACGAATTGCGCGCGAAAAATTAGGGAGCATAATAAAGGAGAGTAAAATGGATATTTCAGAATCGGCAAAAAATTATATCGAAAAAATGTTTGCGGGTGCGGCAGTGCCGCCGCTTGCAGAAACCGACCCCGAATTTGCGGCGCTGTTTGCCAATTTCGCCTTCGACGAGGTGGTCAAGCAGGACGATTTGGACGATAAAACGCGCTTTATCGCCATTTTGGCGGCGCTCGTCGGCTGTCAGGGAGTGGATGCGTTCAAGGGGATGCTGCACGCCGCGCTGAATTTCGGCGTAACGGCCGAGGAAGCGCGTGAGATCGTCTATCAGGCGGTCGCCTATCTCGGAATCGGCAGGGTATTGCCCTTTTTTGCCGCCGCGAACGAGGTGTTTGCCGCAAGCGGCATATCTCTGCCGCTCGATGGCTGTGCTGCCGTTACGGCGGAAAACCGTTTGGAGCGTGGCGAGCAGACGCAGGTGGATATCTTCGGGGAGGGGATGCGCGGGTTTTCGAAATCTGGTCCGCAGGAGAGCCGACACATCAATCGTTGGCTCTCCGCCAACTGCTTCGGGGATTATTATACGCGCAAAGGGCTCGATTATCGGCAGCGGGAGATGATCACCTTTTGTTTTTTGGCAGCGCAGGGCGGCTGTGAGCCGCAGCTTACTTCACATGCGCGGGCAAACATGGGCGTCGGCAACGATAAAGCGTTTTTGATTAAGGTCATCTCGCAGTGCCTGCCGTATATCGGCTATCCGCGTTCGCTGAACGCGCTCCGCTGCGTGAACGATGCGGAAAAATAGAGGAGGATTTTATATGGATAAGGAAAGTTTGAGCGTATTCCCCGTCGGGGAGAAAAACGATGCGTTTGCGCAGTACTTTGTGGGGCAGAGCTACCTGAAAATGCTCTCCGTGGAGCAGGTCGGCATCGGTAACGTCACGTTTGAGCCGGGCTGCCGCAACAATTGGCATATCCACCGCGCGGAAAAGGGCGGCGGACAAATATTGCTTATTACGGCGGGCAGGGGGTGGTATCAGGAATGGGGCAAGGAGCCGCGCGCTCTGCATGCCGGCGACGTGGTGAATATTCCCGCGAACGTAAAGCATTGGCACGGCGCGGCGAAGGACTGCTGGTTCGCGCACCTTGCGGTCGAAGTTCCCGCGGAGGGCGGCAAAAACGAGTGGTGCGAGCCCGTTTCCGACGAAGAATACAATAAATTGCCCTAAATTCGCGTGTGGTGCGGCGTTCGGCAGGGACGGCGCGCCGAAAGCGGATAACGCAAGCCGCGGAGAAAGCGATCGCTTTCTCCGCGGCTTTTTTAATATATAAGGGTGTTGTGTGGACAAACTATGTAACAAAAAAACAGCATCAGCAATTATGTTCGAAGATATCTAAAACGAGGTATACGGGTTCGTTCAGATCGTTGCGCAGTTGGCAGTGATAGTGCGGGTGGTCTTCTAAATAAGAATGAAGAGTTTCGAGCAGTTTATCGAAGGTTTCTTCGCTGATATCGGCTTCGAAAGTGGCGCCGCGCTCATCGTTTTCATATTCTTTAAAGTTGCAAACGGAAACAGTAATGCGCATATCGGGTCCCTGCCTTATCCATATTTTTCGACGGGAGGATGCTCCGTCTCCCGTAAAACTTTGTAATGCTCTATTTTTGTACGAAAGACAGCTGCTGTTCAAAATTTCTGCTTTATTTTTACAAAAATAGCTTAACTTGCCTATATAATAACATATAATCAAAAATAATACAACAATTTATTTACAATAATTACAAAATTTGGCAAATTTTTTACAAAATAGACGGAACAGCTTCCCGCCGATCTGTCCGGCTACAAGGCGGCGGGCAATCGTTTCAATTCCTCCGTCACCATAACGGAGGTAACGGGGCGCGATAACAATTGGCGCATCACCGAAGACGGCGCCCTCACCATTGCGACGACGGATATCGAATATATGGCGCGCTTCGGCGGCCTGTATGTCCGCAGCGATGATTTCGTGTACAGCGGAACGATCACGTTCGATAAGACGGGCGTCGATTTCTGGGACGGCGCGCGCTTCGTGATCGGCTACAATGACCCGACCGAATTTGAAGTGATCGATTTCCAGCGGGGCGGGATCTTCTATACGAAACGCACGAACGACGTTTCCACCGGATGGCAGCATTATACGAGCGTGCCATATCTGTTTAAGCAGGGCGAGTCGTACGATTTTGCCATCAAAGTCATCGACGGAAAACTGTACGTCGATGTAAACGGCGATCGTATCATCGACGGTTATGCCATGCCCGCGGACAGGTGCGAAAAGGGCTTCGGCGTGTTCAATTCCAAATCCGCATTTACGATCGAAAATCTCGTGATCTCCGAATTGGAAAAGGAGGAGAACAACGGCGGCGGAGGAACGACTACCCAACCAGAGGAACCCGGCTGCGGCGGCTCTTTGGCGGGTTATTCCGCGGCGGCAGCGGCGGTAGCTTTGGGCTGCGCCTGCGCAGTCGCCTTGATCGTCCGCAAAAAGAACAATTGATGTAAAGCATAAATGCTTGGGCGGCCCGAAAGTTTACCAAACTTTCGGGCCGCTAAACTTTTGGGGTAAACATTCTGAATGGGGCAATATTATATCAAATAAGGATAGTTTTTTACTCAAACAGTGTCCTTGTTTAATGTAATAAAATCTGTTATAATAAAAACAAGAGAATTTGAACCGGAAGCGGGCGCGTTCGGCGGAGAGCATCTTGCGCATTGAATGCGGGGAGCGAACGCCGTTTCTTCGCCCGAAAAAACAAGAAAAAGAATCGGGAGGAATTTCAATGAACAGATACGAACAGGCAAAGGAAAAATTTGCCAAGTACGGAGTAAACACGGATGCGGCGATCGAGGCGCTCGCCAAAATTCCCGTATCCATCCATTGCTGGCAGGGCGACGACGTTATCGGCTTTGACGGCGGCGGCGCTGCGAGCGGCGGCATTCAAACGACGGGCAACTATCCCGGCCGCGCGCGCACGCCCGAAGAATTGATGGCGGATATCCGCACGGCATTCTCGCTGATGACGGGCAAAAAGCGCCTGAATTTGCACGCGAGCTATGCTTTTCTCGGCAAAGAGCAGGGCAAGGTAGACCGCGACGCTTACCGCCCCGATCATTTCGCGCCTTGGGTCAAGTTCGCCAAGGAGATCGGGCTGGACGGCATCGACTTTAACCCCACCTGTTTTTCGCACCCGATGGTCAAAGACGGGCTCACCCTCTCGCATCCCGATGCGAACGTGCGCAAGTTCTGGATCCGTCATTGCCAGGCGTGCCTGAAAATCGCTGAAAATTTTGCGGACGAATTCAATTCGCACTGCCTCGTGAACATTTGGGTTCCCGACGGGCTGAAAGACGTTCCCGCCGACAGGCTCACGCCCCGCCTGCGCCTGAAAGATTCGTTGGACGAAATCCTCTCCGTGTCCTATGATAAGAAAAAGGTGCGCGTTGCCGTGGAAAGCAAAGTTTTCGGCATCGGCGTAGAGAGCTACACGGTCGGCAACAACGAATTTTATCAGAACTACGCGGCGACGCGCGGCATCTGCTGCCTGCTCGACAACGGGCATTATCATCCCACGGAAGTCGTTTCGGATAAAATCCCCGCCCTTCTCGCTTTCTACGATACGGTCGCGCTGCATGTCACGCGCGGCGTCCGTTGGGACAGCGACCACGTTGTTCTTCTCGAAGACGAGCTGAAAGAGATCTGCAAGGAGATCGTCCGCAACAATGCGACGGAAAAGGTGATGATTGGTTTGGACTACTTCGATGCGAGCATCAACCGCATTTCTGCCTGGGTAGTGGGCGAGCGCAACGTGCAAAAGGCGCTGCTGTTCGCGCTGCTGCAGCCGAACGATACGCTCAAAGCGATGCAGGATGCGGCCAACTTCACCGAGCAGATGGTGTTGCAGGAGGAGATGAAAACGCTCCCTTACGGTGACGTTTGGGAGGAGTACATCGCGCGCAACAAGTTCGCCGGCGCCGATTGGTTCGAAACGGTGCGCGAATACGAGTGCAAAGTTCTCAAAGACAGAAAATGATCATAGCATGACCACGAAGGGCGCCCTTTAAACAGGGCGTCCTTTTATATACCGCGGCACTTCTCAAACAGAGAAAAAGAACGGGAGAACCCGGAATGCCTATTTTTTCATTGTAAATTCGGCAAGTTTCGGCAAAAAAGGAGAAAATTGGCAAAAGATGGGAACATTTTGTTTTCACTCGTCATACAATGATGGTATGGCGCGGCATTCCGCCGCAGGAGGAGCGCGTGGTATGGATACTTCTTACAGAGAGTTAAAGTGCAAAGACGTTGTTAATATCGTCGACGGGCGCAATCTCGGTCGGACATGCGATATCGTTTTCACCTTTCCGGAGGGAAAGGTGTACGGCATCGTTGTGCCCGGCAAGCGCGGGTGCCACTTTTTTAAGAACAACGATCTGTTTATATCTCTGAAAAACGTGGTCAAGATCGGCGCCGACGTCGTGCTGGTAGATTTAAAGGGGATGCGAGCCGACCGCCCCGGCAAAAAACCGGGCGGGTTTGCCTGCCCGCCGTCGGAGGATCGGCGCGATTACGGCGAATACGAATAAAAACCGCCGCCAAAATAAGCTCGTCCGCGCTTTGCCGTTTGACTTTTTTCTTCTTTTGCCGTACAATGCTTATTGTAGTTTTATCTTGCGGAGGAAGAAAGGATGACGGTCGAAACCATCGATTTATATGACTATTTCAAGCTGCCGCGGAGCGGTGCAAAAAAGGGCATTTTAACCGCGTATCGCCACGGGCAGTTTACCGAATTGCAGGTGAAAAAGCGCCGCGCGGCGATGCTCGTATTACCGGGAGGGGCATATGCAATGGTATCGCAGCGGGAGGCGGAGCCCGTTGCTCTCCGCTATTTTGCGGAGGGGCTTGACGCTTTCGTGCTCGATTACGATGTTGCGCCGAAGCATTATCCCACGCAGCTTTTGCAGGCGGGCATGGCGATGCTGTATCTGCGGCGGGAAGCGGGCTCGCTGTACATCGACGATGAGCATATCGCCGCGATCGGCTTTTCGGCCGGCGGCCATCTGTGCGGCTGCATTTCCCTTTTGTGGGACGATCCCGCGCTTGTGCAGGCGTTCGGGAAAGAGGAATGCGTGCGGATACGCCCCGATGCTTCTGTCCTTTCCTATCCTGTCGTCACATTCGGCGAGTGGCACAGTCATGGCGGCTCGTTTGAAAACTTCTGCGGCGACGCGGTAAAAAAAGAGGATTACTCGCTCGAAAAAAAAGTGCGTTCCTCCGCGTCTCCCTGCTTTATTTGGGCAAACACAACCGACGAGGCGGTCCCGCCCGAAAACGCCGTGCTGCTGTACAGCGCTCTGCGCAGGGCGGGTGTCCCTGCCGAACTGCACGTTTTCGAGCAGGGCTGGCACGGTATGTCGCTGTGCAACGGCGAGGTGGAGCAGGAGGAAGTCAATGACGCCGTTCGCGCGCACGTTTCGCATTGGATCGAGCTGTCGGTCGAGTTTTTGCGCGCGCATGGTTTTTCCACGATCACGGTCCGGTAACGCGGCTTTGCATAATAAAAGGCAGACGCTTTTTCGGCGGCTGCCTTTTATCTTGCAGGGTACTTTTTGGGTGGGATAGGCGGCTATATCCCCGCCGTTTCGCGTATCTTGGCGGCGATGGTGCCGTTTCCCGCGCAAAAGTTCGCCGCGGCGAGGTTTCGGCGCAAGGCTGCATCGGCGGCGAGCGTGCGCAGCCCCGCGAGCAGGCTTTCGGGCGAAAGATCGGCCTCGCGCAGTACGCGGCACAGCCCGCGCCGTTCGAAGTACAGCGCGTTTTCGACTTGGTCGCCGCGCGATCGTCTGTTTTCGAGCGGCACGAGCAGCGCTGGCTTTTTCAGCGCGATCAGTTCAAATACCGTATTCGAGCCCGCGCGGGAGATAACGAAGTCCGCCGCCGCATAAGCGGAAGCCATGTCGTTTTCATAGGCGAGGGGCAGATATCCGCGCTGTTTTTCCGGCCCCGCGTGATTTCCGCGGATATGCAGCACGTCGAACGTTTTCAATATCTCCGGCATCGCGCCCTCCGCCGCACGGTTGATCGCCATACTGCCGCTTCCGCCTCCGAACAGGAGCAAAACGGGCTTTCGCCCCGAAAAGCCGTACCGTTCGAGCGCTTTGCCGCGGTCGCCGCGCAGCAGTTCTGCGCGCACGGGCGAGCCGGAATATTCCCCGTTCTTCAGCTTTTTCGCCGTTTCGGGAAAACTCGTGAGCACGATTTTGCACCGCTTGGCGATGATGCGGTTCGCCAGCCCCGCCGACAGGTCGGATTCGTGCGACAATACAGGTATGCCCATCCGCTTTGCCGCAATAACGACGGGCAGCGCCACATATCCGCCCTTGGAGAACACGATATCCGCCTTTGCGTCGTCGAGCGCGCGCTGCGCCGCAAAAACGCTGCGGCAGAACCGATAGGGCAGGCCGATGTTTTTCAGCAGGGAACCGCGCACGAATTTGGCGCATCGCACGGTGTAATAGGGCACGCCGCGCCCCTTCATCAGTTCCCGTTCGATCCCGTCTGAGCCGATGTATGCGATGTTGAAATCCTCTTTCAGTGCGGGGATGAGCGCGATATTCGGCACAACGTGCCCCGCGCTGCCCCCGCCCGTCATGATCAGGTTTTTCATGGAAAGCCTCCCGTTTGCACTGTTAGTATATTTGCATTTTGCGCAAAATATTATCGTTGCAGGGAGGATTTTTCGTAAAGTGCTTTACAAAAATCAAAAAATAGGGTACAATAATACGCAAATAACGCAGGGGAGGGGCATATGATATTCAGTTCCTACGACAAAAAAGAGATCTACGTGCGTGAATGGACAGACGTAGCCGAACCGTGCGGCGTGGTGCAGATCGCGCACGGCATGAACGAATATGCCGCGCGGTACGATGCGTTCGCGCGCCGGCTGAACGAGATGGGGTATGCGGTAGTGGCAGACGATCACCGCGGCCACGGCGATACCGATGCGGAAACGCTCGGCTATGCCGAAGGGGAAATGTTTTCGGATACCGTCAAGGATATGGCGGGTATCGCCAAATATTACCGCGAAAAATTCTCCGGGGTAAAATATATCCTGTTCGGGTTTTCCTACGGCTCCTTTCTTACGCAGTCGTTCATCGAAAAATATTCCCGCTTTCTGGACGGCGCGATCATCGCCGGCAGTTCGCGGCAGAACGCGCTCGCCGTACACGTCGGCTCCCTCGCGGCGCGCCTCGGCGGGTTGGCCAAGGGGAAAGACGCGCCCGCCAATTTTGTGAACAAAGCGGTGTTCGGCGGCTACGATAAAAAGTTTTCCGACCGCGAATTTTTGAGCACGGACGCGGAAAACAATGAAAAATACCACGCCGATCCGTACTGCAATTTCGTATGCAGCAACAATTTTTTCATCGAATTTTTCAAGGGGCTGAACGGTTTGTATAAAAGATCCAACGCCGCGGGGCTGGATCTCTCCCTCCCGCTCCTCTTGATTTCGGGTGCCGACGACGCCGTGGGCGGCGAAAAGGGCGTCGGCAGGCTGTACGAGTTTTATAAAAAATGCGGCGTAAAGGACGTTACCAAATACCTCATCCAAGGCTCGCGGCACGAGTTTTTGAACGAACGCGAGCACTTCGAGGAGGCGTTCGGGCAGATTTCCGCCTTTATAAAGCGCCTGCCCGTCCGCAAAAAATAAAAAATCTGTAAAAGGGCGAAGGAGGGGTGCGCAAATTTGCGCGCCCCTCTTTCATTCCGTTGTATGCAATATGCGTCAGGTGAGTTTTTGAAGAAAGGGGAAAATTATCGCTTTGCCCTGTCTGCGGCGGCGATGGCGGACAGCACGGGCCTGATCCAAAGCGGCGCGCGGAAAGCGCGCTTTGCGAGGATCCCGATAAAGCGCGCCCGCTCTTTGGCGGCAACGCGCAGCGCCATGTTCTCCGATTTCAAAAATTCATCGAACAGGCGCAGTTCCTCCGTCTTATTTTTTGCGGCGAGTTCCGCGTACGTCCCCGCGATCCTTCGGCGCGCATAGCGGAAAGCGAACCGATATTTACGCTCGTCCAGCCCCGCCTTTATGTCGTCGAAAAACAGGATAAAGGCGCGCAGCCATTGCTCCGCCTCCTCCGCGCCGGCACCGTTTTCGCCGGCGTCGCATACATACAGGTCGAGCGCGGCGGTGTGTTCGGAAAGGAGCAGCAGCGCGGCGAGCCGTTCGCCCCGCCCCGCCGCGCGCAGTGCGGGCGGCAGTTTTTCGTAGAGGGAGCGCTTTGCGGCATAAGCGAGCGCGCGCGGAGAAAACGCGCCTTCGAGGAGTTCTTCCTCCGTCAGGGGCTTTTCATTCCGCGCCGCGCGCATGAGCAGCAGTTCGTCGTCGCGCGTTTCCAGCTCGGCGAGCATACGCTCCGCCTCTTCCGCGCGCCAGCGCCCCTCCGAAAAGAGCACGAATTTTCCGCGCGGCGCTCCGCTGTCGGAAAAGGAGAGTCGAGGGAACGCCTCCGCCGCGCTTTGCACGGCGCCGAATACTTCGCTGCCGTCGGGGAGCAGGGGAAACAATGTTTCCGCGTCCGTCCCGCCCTGCACGATAACGGAAAGGGGCGGCAAAATTTCCTCCTCCGCAGGCAATGCTTCGGGGAGGCTTTTCTTCTTCTTTTTCCAAAACGCAAATTTCATGGCAAAACACTCCGCTTTTTCGGCAGAGCCATTGTACCATATTTTGCGCCGAAGTTCAAGCGCCGCGCGCCGTTTGTGCAAATATGCGGCAAATCCCGCGCAAAATGTACGTCCGCCCGCTCATGCGGTTGCTATTTCCGCGCAATCGTGTTATAATGTTGCATTATGGAACAAAAGCGGAATATCCGCGCCGCCGTTTTCGATTTAGACGGTACGCTCATCGACAGTATGGAGATATGGCGCGAGGTGGACGAAGATTTTTTCGCGCGGCGCGGCATGCCTGTGCCCGAAAACTATCAAGAGCGCATCGCGCATCTCGGCTTTCGCGAGTGTGCGGATTTCACCGTCCGCAATTATCTTCCCGCCGAATCGCGGGAGGCGGTCATCGAGGAATGGCGGGAGCTTTCCCTCTCCAAATACTCCGCCGCCGACGGCGCGAAGTATTTCAAGGCGGGAGCGATCTGCCTTTTGCGCCGTCTGAAAGGGGCGGGGCTGCGTTTGGGCGTAGCCACGGCGTCGTCGCCCGATTTTTATATGCCCATCCTGTGCGCGGGCGGCGTCGATTCGCTGTTCGATGCGTTCACCACCGTCGAGGAGGCGGGCAGAAACAAGAGCTTTCCCGATATATTCCGCATCAGCGCGCAAAAGCTGGGCGTTCTGCCCAAAGAATGCGCCGTGTTTGAAGACAATCTTACCGCCCTGCGCGCGGCAAAGAGCACGGGTATGTTCGCCGTCGGCGTGTACGACGAGGCGTCGCGCGCGGCGCACGCCGCAATGGAGCGCGAGGCAGATTTGTTTCTCCGTTCCTTTCTCGATGCGGCCGATTTTTTTGCCCGCGTTTAACGGCAAATTCAATTCCTAAGAGGTATATGATATGTACGCTTCCAAACTCAATTTGATCGAAACGGAGAGGGCGCTCAAAGAGATCAAGCACACCTTTGAACTCGAACTTTCGCAGGCGCTCAACTTAACGCGCATCAGCGCGCCGCTGTTCGTTTCCAAAAACAGCGGGCTGAACGACGATCTGAACGGTGTCGAGCGCGCCGTTTCTTTCGATATCAAGGCGACGGGCGAAACGGCAGAAGTGGTGCATTCGCTCGCCAAGTGGAAGCGCTATGCCCTCGCAAAATATCGGTTCGGCGCCTATTTCGGCCTGTACACCGATATGAACGCCATCCGCCGCGACGAGGATCTCGATAACCTTCATTCCGTTTACGTCGACCAATGGGATTGGGAGGCGGTCATTCTGCGCAAGGACAGAACGCTCGATTATCTGAAAAATACCGTCAAAAAGATATACGCTGCGCTCAAAGCGACGGCCGCGCGCCTGTGCCGCGAATATCCCGTCCTCGACAATTATTTCAGCGACGATATCGTTTTTGTCACCACGCAGGAGCTGGAAGACAAATATCCCGGCAAAACGCCCAAGGAGCGCGAAACGGCGTTCGTGCGCGAGCACGGCGCGGCGTTCATCATGCAGATCGGCGGCAGACTGAAATCGGGGCAGAAACACGACGGCCGCGCGCCCGATTACGACGATTGGTCGCTCAACGGGGATATCGTGCTCTATTATCCCGTGCTCGACTGCGCGTTTGAAATTTCTTCGATGGGCATCCGGGTAGATGAAAAGAGCCTGGTCTCCCAGTTGGAGGCGGAAGGGTGCACCGAACGGTTGGAATATCCCTTTCATAAGGCACTTGTATCGGGCGAGTTGCCGCTCACGATGGGCGGCGGCATCGGGCAGTCGCGCCTGTGTATGTATATCCTCAACAAGAAGCACATCGGGGAAGTGCAGGTTTCCCTGTGGGACGAGAAAACCGAGCGCTACTGCCGCGAAAATAACATCGTTTTAATGTGATATGGGTACAATTCGGGTCAAAGTCAAAGACAGAAAGAATACAAAATTCATCGCCCACCGCGGTTTGAGCGGTTTGGAGATCGAAAATACGCTTGCGGCGTTCGTTGCGGCGGGCAACCGCGATTATTTCGGCGTGGAAACGGATATCCATGTTACGTCGGACGGAAAATTTGCCGTATATCACGACGATTCGACCGGCCGCCTGTGCGATGCGGATATACCTTTGGAGGGGAGCTCCCTCGCAGCGCTGCGTGCGCTGCGCTTTTCGGGCGAACGTGCGTTCGGGCAATGTATCCCCACGCTCGAAGAATACCTTCTCGCCCTGCGCCCGTATGGAAAAACGGCGGTCATCGAACTGAAAAATCCGATGCGGGGCGAAAAGATATCTGAGATCGCCGCGAGGTGTTCGTCGCTGTATCCGGCGGATAAAATTATTTTTATTTCCTTTTTTATGGAAAATTTGGAGAATCTGCGCAGGATCTTACCGCGGCAGAGGGTGCAGTTTTTAACGGGCGAATATTCCTCCGGGCTCGTTTCGCGTTTGGCGGAGGCGGGCATGGAACTGGATATCGCTTATCCTGAACTGACGGCGGCGCGGGTAGAGGAATTGCACCGCCGCGGCGTTTGCGTCAACTGTTGGACGTGCGATGATCCCGCCGCGGCGCAGGATTTGATCGATTGGGGCGTGGATATGCTCACGACGAATATATTGCAGTAAGATCTTATTATGCAATTTGGCAAGCAGGCACGGCGATACGCCGTGCCTGCTTGCCGCCTTTGAAAAATTTTTAAGAGAGAATTTTTCGTCATACCGCTCATTAAAATCCTTTTTCAGCATAAAGGACGGATGTACGGCTGATAGACAAACCTTTTCAGATCAAAGGCTTGGCATACGGTTTATTGACCGCTTTTTTTTTCGATTCAAAAAATTTTTACGGTTTACGGCTCTAATTTCTTGACGGGCAGCGCTTTTTTATTTTATAATATAGTTGCGAGCGCAACAGTTGCGCACGCAATCAAAAAGGAGGGAATAGCGATGCCTGCTTTCATGAAGCATTTGGGGGAGGTGTGGCGCTGCGCCAATCTCTACCGCACGGAAGAATTTGAAGAGCTCGGTTTGGGCGGATATCAGGATTCCTATATTTTACAGGTGTGCCGTCAGCCGGGCATCGCGCAGGAAAAGCTGGCGGGGCTTATTTATGTGCACAAGAGCAACGTGGCGCGGCAGCTCAACTCGCTGGAAGAAAAGGGGTTTATCATGCGCGAGGCCGACCCGAACGACCGGCGCGGCCTGCTCGTATATCCCACGGAAAAGGCGTATGCGGCGATCGGACGCATACGCGAGGTACACGGCCGCTGGAACGAATTGGTGCTCGAAGGGCTGAGCGAACGGGAGCGCGAGGAAGTGGCGCGGTATGCGCAGATCCTCGCGGAAAACGCTAAGCGCATCATCGGACAGGGCGGGGGAGGAAAGGAATGAAGCGCATAGTCGGCTATCTCTCCGCATATAAGGGGCGCATGGCGGGCGGTTTTTCCCTGAAAGTGGCGGGCACGCTCGCGGAGCTTTTTCTGCCCCTTATCATGGAACATATGATCGACGTCGTTGCGCCGACGCACAGCGTGCTCGCATTGTCGCTGTGGGGCGTAGGGATGCTCGCCGTCGCGGTGGTTGCATGGGCGGGCAACGTGATCGCCAACCGCATGGCGTCGAAAGTCGCGCGCGACACCACCGAGCGCCTGCGCTCCGATCTGTTCGCGAAAACGCTGTCGCTGTCCGCCCGCCAGACGGATGCAGAAACGGTGCCTTCGCTCGTTTCCCGCCTGTCCACGGATACGTACAACGTGCATACCATGGTCGGCATGATGCAGCGCATCGGCGTGCGCGCGCCCATCCTGCTCATCGGCGGGGTGGCGCTCACCTTTACCGTCGACGCAATGCTCGCGCTCATACTGCTCGTTACCGTGCCATTCCTCGTGCTCATCTCCGTGTTTGTGGCGATGAAGGGCATCAAGCTGTACACCCGCCTGCACGCCTCGGTCGACGTGATGGTGCGCAAGGTCCGCGACGATTATACGGGCATCCGCGTCATCAAGGCGCTGTCCAAAACCGAGCACGAGAGCGCGGCATTCCGCGGCATCAACGAAACCATCGTGCGCAACGAAACCAAGGCGAACGTTACGACGGGCGTCTCCAATCCCATCATGAACGTTGTGCTCAACCTCGGCATGACGGCGGTCATCTTTTTCGGCGCCTACCGCATCGCGGGCGGGCAGGCGGAGCCGGGCGCGCTCGTCGCGTTCACTTCCTTTTTTACCATCATCCTCAATGCAGTCATTTCCATCGGCCGCGTGTTTGTCGAACTCTCGCGCGGCACCGCCTCGGCAAAGCGCATCGAGGAGGTTTTAAACCTCCCGCAGGAACTGCTGCCCGAATGCTGCCCGCAGGATAAAAGCGGCGCGCTCATTCGTTTCGAAAATGTTTCCTTTTCCTACGGCGGCGCGCCCGCCCTGCGGGATATCTCCTTTTCGGTTGGTCGCGGCGAATCGCTCGGCGTTATCGGCGCCACGGGCAGCGGTAAAAGCACCCTCGTCAACCTGCTCCTGCGCTTTTACGATGCGGAACAGGGCGCCGTGTATATCGACGGCGTGAACGTAAAGAGCTATCCGAAAGAGGAGCTCTGCAAAAAGTTCGGCGTCGTCTTTCAGAACGATTTTCTGATGGCGGCGAGCATACGCGAAAATATCGACTTCGAGCGCGGCCTCGCGCAGGAAAACGTCGAGGCCGCGGCGGGGTATGCGCGCGCGGCGGAATTTATCGCGGAGCACGGCGGGTACGAGGGCATGCTCACGGCGCGCGGCGGAAATTTCAGCGGCGGGCAGAAACAGCGTCTGCTCATCGCTCGTGCGCTCGCGGCAAAGCCCGAAATACTCATCCTCGACGATTCATCGAGCGCGCTCGACTACCGCACCGACGCGAGCCTGCGCCGCGCGCTGCTCGAAAATCTGTCCGATACCGCGGTGGTCATGATCGCCCAGCGCATCAGCTCGGTGCGCTTTGCCGATCATATCCTCGTGCTCGACGGCGGAAAAATGGTCGGGTTCGGCACGGACGAGGAGCTCATGCGCTCCTGCGAAACATACCGGCGCATCTACCGTTCGCAGCACGGGGAGGATATCGAAAGCGAGGGAGGTGAACAATATGCCGATGTCCGCGCGTGACGGGGGCGCCGTCGCCACGAATAAAAAGGCGGCGTTCGTGCGCCTGATACGCTACTATCTGCTCTATAAATGGCACATGTTCGCCGCATTTGCGCTGATGGTGGGCAGCAACCTGTTCGCCCTGCTCGGCCCGTGGCTATCGGGCGCGGCGATCGACGCGATCGATCTGGAAACGGGCGTGGATTTTGCCGCCGTGGGTATGTATTGCCTCTGGATGGCCGTGTTCTACGTCGTTTCCTCCGCGCTCTCCTATATCCTCTCGGTGCTGATGATCCGTTTGAGCCAAAGGATCGTGCGCGCCATGCGGCAAGACGTGTTCGATAAGATCCTCACCCTCTCCGTGGGGGATTTGGATCGGGTTGCGGCGGGGGATCTCATCAACCGCATCTCCTACGATATCGCCACCGTCAATGCCTCCCTTTCCAACGATATTTTGCAGGCGGCCACGGGCGTGATCACCGTGGTCGGGGCGTTCATCGGCATGGTGCTCACCTCGCCCGCCTTGCTCGGCGTGTTCGCGATCACCATCCCCATATCCGTGTTTATCACCGTCCGCCGCAGCCGTAAGGTTCGCCCGCTCTTTCGCAAGCGCTCGGCAAAGCTTGCCGAACTCAACGGCTTTTCGGAGGAGATGCTCTCCGGGTTAAAGACCATCCGCGCCTACGGCAGGGAGGAGGAGATCTGCGCCAAATTCGACGCGAAGAACACCGACGCGGCAGACGCCTATTACGCCGCCGATTATTACGGCAGCCTCATCGGCCCCTCCGTCAACTTCGTCAACAATCTCGGCACGGTGCTCATCAGCACGGCGGGCTCCTTTTTCTACTTGTTTTCGCTCATATCGGTGGGGGAAATTTCCTCCTTTCTGCTCTATTCCCGCCGCTTTTCGGGGCCGATCAACGAGTACGCGAATATCATGGGCGAAATACAGTCTGCGCTGGCCGCGGCGGAGCGCGTGTTCCGCCTGCTCGATACGCCGCCCGAAACGCCGGACGTGCCCGATGCCGAAGTGCTGGCAAGTTTGCGGGGCGACGTGCGCTTTGAAAACGTGCGGTTTTCTTACGACGGCGAAAAAACGATTTTGAGCGGCCTTTCTTTCGAGGCGAAGGCGGGGCAGACGATCGCTATCGTCGGGCCGACGGGCGCGGGGAAAACGACGCTCGTCAATCTTTTGATGCGCTTTTACGATCCGCAGGGCGGGCGCATCGTTTTAGACGGAAAGGATATCCGCGGCTATACGCGCGCCAGCCTGCGCGCGGCGTTCACTATGGTGTTGCAGGATACTTGGCTGTTCGAGGGCACGGTCTTTGAAAACATCGCCTACGGCAAGGAGGGCGCAACGCGCGAAGAGGTAGAACAGGCAGCGCGGGAGGCGAACATTGCCGATTTTATCGAAGGGCTTCCGCAAAAATACGACACGATGCTCACGGACGGCGGCGTCAATCTCTCCAAGGGGCAAAAACAGCTCGTAACGATCGCGCGCGCCATGCTTTCGCCCGCAAAACTGCTCATCCTCGACGAAGCTACCAGCAACGTGGATACGCGCACCGAGTTGCTCATTCACGACGCGATGGCGCGGCTCATGCGCGGCAAAACCTGTTTCGTCATCGCCCATCGCCTTACGACCGTCAAGGGCGCCGATCTCATTTTAGTCGTGCGGGAAGGGGACATCGTGGAGAGCGGCCGCCACGGCGAATTGTTGGAGCGCCGCGGCTTTTATTCGGAAATTTACAACGCGCAGTTTGAATAAATTACGGCCAATTTTAGTGCACGAAAGGCCGCCCGAAGTTCGGGCGGCCTTTCTAAAAAAACCAAGAAATGTGTGAACGAATTTTGTATATTTATTTTATTATAATTTTTCAAAATTGTCAATAATTATTCACGCGATTTTCAAAATAATGGGGCAATTTTTTATAAAATTTCTGTCGGGGAACCGTCTTGGCGCGCTTCGGCAAATGCGGCTAAAAGTTTTTGGTAATTTTCCGCTATATCGATGGAATTTTCCATGTGCTCCAATCCCAGCAAAACAAAAATCTCGATGGGAATTTTCTGCATACGGCCGAAACCCCGTAGGGGTCCCCTCGGCTGAGCGTCGCGGGCGGCGCCCGCTCGCGTGAACCGACGCGCGTACAGGCAGGGCGGGCGATGCAAACCTCGTATCGCGCGTGGTTCAACCGTTTCCGCCGCACCAAAAAAGGACTGCCGGTTGGCAGTGCTGTGCTCGCGCGTCACGTTATTTCAATAATATAGAGCTATAGAGCAGGTGTGTATGGTATAGCGGCATACAGCCGAAACCCCGTAGGGGTCCCCTCGGCTGAGCGTCGCGGGCGGTGCCCGCTCGCGTGAACCGACGCGCGTACAGGCAGGGCGGGCGATGCAAACCTCGT
>ERZ1643247.72-NODE-72-length-135382-cov-7.697459_pt1 | contig 135382 bp, 129 predicted proteins | sample MGYA00579264_ERZ1643247 | MGnify/ENA primary metagenome ERZ1643247 (study PRJEB29033, sample SAMEA4952262) | chicken gut metagenome | biome: Broiler Chicken; feature: Gastrointestinal Tract; material: Caecum | place: Ireland | collected 2018 | study: Broiler... | reverse complement strand
GGCCTGAAAAATCCAACTCCTCCATCACGTTTTTTAGGGTATAGACTGGATCGTCGTCGGGTAAACTCAATTCGAAGAAACTGAAGTTAATTTTTTGTTGCCCAATTTCAAAAAAATCGTTATAATAATCTTGTTTTAGCATAGTTCCATTATAACATGGAACGGAGAGGAAGATGGTTGTCGTTAGCCATCTTTTTCTCTTTTTAGAGGATAAATTTCAGGGGCAGATGTGACTCGTATGAGTCACATCTGCCCCTGATTTGGACTATCTATTTCCCGATAGCCCCTTGTGCGTATTCTGGAAGCGTCAGATTGTTTCTACGCCCCACGCCTTTTTGACATCCTCAATCGGAAGTTCTTTCCCGGTATACAGGTGGAATGCTGCCGCGCCCTGATAGAGGAGCATGCCAAGGCCGTTGCAGCATGGCAGTCCTTTTTCTTTGGCGTACCGAAGCAGCGTTGTCTCTTCCGGAGAGTAGATAATATCCATGACAAAGAGACCTTCATTCAGAAACTCCGGTCCGGGAATCGGACAGGCATCTGTATTCGGTTCCATGCCGATGCTGGTGGCATTGATCAGAATATCGGCACGGACAAGTTCCTGTTTCAAGACAGTAGGATCCCCGATATCCAGAAGTGAAATCTGACATCCGGTTTCTTTCCGGATTTTCTCAAGAAATGCTTCGGATTTCCAGAAGCTTGACTTTCGGACAAAAACAGAAATTTCTGAAACGCCGTCCAGTGCCGCCTGTGTGATAATGGCAGTGCCGGCACCTCCGGCACCGAGGATGACAAGATGCTTTCCTGAAACAGAAACGCCCGCCTCGGAAAGAGCCAGCATAGCGCCGCTTCCATCGGTGTTATAACCGGTCAAATGCCCGCTGTCGTTCACAATGGTATTGACTGCGCCGCAGAGACGTGCTTCTGTGGAGATTTCGTCCAGATACTGCATGACAGCAGTCTTGTTCGGCATGGAAACATTTGCTCCGCGCATCCGAAGGGTACGCATGGACTGAACAGCATCCGGAAGTGTTGTCTGGTCGATCTGAAATGCAAGATACACGTAATCCAGTCCCAGTTTCTCAAAAGCCGTGTTGTACATCAATGGGGATCTGGAATGGGACGCCGGATCGGCAAAGAAGCCTAAGAGTCCGGTATGCCCGCTGATTTGTAATGACATAGGGATTCCCTCTTTCTATCTGGTTTTGATTATGGTAAGATTATAAAGAATGAGAAAAAGAAAGTCAATCTATCACGGAAGGCGGAAAACAGGATGAAGCACATATTTTTAACCGGATTTATGGGGACAGGCAAGACAACGATTTCAGGAAGTCTGAAAGAACTCCTGCATATGGATGTGATCGATATGGATCAGGCAATCGAAGATATGGAACAGATGCCGATTCCAGAGATCTTTGCACAGAAGGGAGAGGAGTATTTCCGGCAGTGCGAGACCGGGTTTCTGAGAAAGCTGAAAGAAAGAGAAGGAGCCATCATCTCCTGCGGCGGCGGCGTGCCTCTGCGAGATGAGAACGTGGAGGCCATGAAAGCGTGCGGCATTGTAGTCCTTTTGACCGCCAGTCCTGAGACGATCTATGAAAGAGTAAAGGACAGCCATGACAGGCCGCTTCTGGAACAGAACAAAACGCCGGAATATATCCGGGAACTGCTGGATAAAAGAGAGCCGTATTATCAGAGGGCGGCGGATCTGGAAGTTTCCACAGACGGAAAGAGTGCAGGGCAGATTGCAGAAGAAATAAAAAAATTTCTTGACAGCAGTAAAGCAGTGTGATAAAGTATATCCAAGATTTATATTTCAAACCGATGAGAAAGAAGAGTAGATCATCAGGCGATATCACAGAGAGCGGCAGATGGTGGAACTGCTGTATGGAGCGGATGATTGAATGGACTTTCGAGGGCAGCCTGAAAGCCGCATGGCAAGTATGGTTTGTCGGGAACCGAACCCGTTATCAATCAGGAGTGTATGTTAGTACATGAGAAAGTGGGCATCAGATGCCAATTTGAGTGGTACCGCGATAATAAGATGATTATTACCGTCTCAAGCAGAAGCTTGGGGCGGATTTTTATTTGAAGAAAAGATTTACAGACTTCTTTGAAGGGTTCCACTTCCTTTCTTACTGACAAGGGCCGGATGTTTGGCATACAACATCCGGAAGAATCATCATATTTTATGTAGTAGAAAAGGAGAAAACAATATGAAAAAGAAAATGGTAACCGTATTATTAAGTGCAGTGATGGCAATGGGACTTCTGGCAGGATGTGGAAGCGGTGATGGAAGCAGCTCGGGAGATGCGGAATATACAATTGGTATTTCCCAGTTTGCGGAGCATGGATCTCTGGATAACTGCAGAGAAGGCTTTATAGAAGGACTGAAAGAAGAAGGTATTGAAGAAGGAAAGAATCTGAAAATTGAATATAAAAACGCGGCAGCGGATCAGGGAACGACAAAACAGATCAGTGATGCATTTGTATCCGACAAAGTAGATCTGATCTGCGGAATTGCGACACCAAGTGCTCAGGCATCATTTAACTCTGCGTTGAATGCAGACATTCCTGTGATTTATACAGCTGTGACAGATCCGGTAGCTGCAAAGCTGGCTGATGAGGATGGTACTCCGGTTGGAGAAGTGACAGGAACAAGTGACGAGCTTCCGATTAAGGAGCAGCTGGAAATGATCCGTCAGATTCTTCCGGACGCGAAAAAGATCGGAATTCTCTATACAACAAGTGAAGCAAATTCCGTATCTGCGCTGGAAACATACAAAGAGCTGGCAGGAGATTATGACTTTGAGATTGTGGAAAAAGGCGTGACCCAGACAGCGGATATCTCTCTTGCAACTGAGGAGCTTTTAAGCGAAGTGGACTGTCTGACAAACTTGACGGACAATACTGTCGTCAATTCCCTTGCGACGATTCTTGACAAGGCGAACGCACAGAACATACCGGTATTTGGAAGTGAAATTGAGCAGGTAAAACTTGGATGTGTAGCAGCAGAGGGACTGGATTATATCGAACTTGGAAAGCAGACCGGAAAGATGGCGGCGCAGGTATTAAAGGGAGAAAAGAAAGCGTCCGAAATGAATTACGAGACAATTTCAGAACCTGGACTTTATGTCAATACAAAAGCAGCGGAAAATCTTGGAATTACGTTGGATGAAAGCCTGGTAAGCCAGGCGGTGGAAAGTTTCGATGAAATTTCCGCATCATAAAGGAAGAAAACGGGAGGCAGACAGATGAACCTTATTGTAACAACAGTAGAGCAGGGCCTGATTTACGGGATCCTGGCACTTGGAGTCTATATCACTTACAAGATTCTGGATTTTCCGGATCTGACCGTGGACGGCAGTTTCCCTCTGGGTTCTGCCGTGACGGCGGCTTTAATTGTCAAAGGAGTCAATCCGTATCTGACTCTGGTGATTTCCTTTGGGGCAGGAGTACTGGCAGGAGTCTGTACGGGATTGATTCATGTAAAATTCAAGGTCCGGGATCTGCTGTCCGGAATTATCATGATGACCGCGCTCTGGACGATCAATCTTCGACTTGCCGGAACAGCAAACGTGCCGATTTTTGGAGAAAAGAGTATTTTTGATAACGAGTTGATGGATGGAATTTTTACGGGATCTCTTTCTTCTTACAAAGTGTGTGTGATTTCCCTGGTGATTGCGTTGATTGCCAAAATCATTCTTGATCTGTATATGAAGACAAAATCGGGATTTCTGCTCCGGGCGGTGGGCGATAACGCAAATCTTGTGACGTCCCTTGCCAAGGATCAGGGAAATGTCAAGATCCTCGGTCTTGCTATTGCGAATGGACTTGTATGTCTCTCGGGCAGTATTTTCTGTCAGGAACAAAGAGTGTTTGAGATTTCCAGCGGTACCGGTGCGATTGTTATCGGGCTTGCAAGCGTGATTATCGGAACCAGCCTGTTCAAGAGCCTGACGTTTATGAAAGCAACCACGGCGGTTCTGATTGGTTCCGTCATCTATAAGGCCTGTGTTGCGGCAGCGCTGAAGTTCTTTGAACCGCAGGATATGAAGCTGATCACGGCAGTATTGTTCCTGATCATACTGATCATCGGAATGGAAAGAAAGAAGAAGGTAAAAGGAAATGCTTGAATTAAGAGGAATTACGAAATATTATAATCCGGGCACTATCAATGAAATGTGTCTGTTTCAGGATTTCAACCTGACTGTCCGGAAAGGAGAGTTTGTCTCTGTTGTAGGAAGCAACGGGTCCGGAAAGACTTCCATGCTGAATATTCTCTGCGGAAGTATCCCGGTGGAGTCGGGGCAGATCCTGATGGACGGTGAAGATATCACAAAAATGAAAGAATATAAAAGGAACCGTAGAATCGGAAGAGTGTATCAGAACACTGCCATGGGAACCTGCCCGTCCATGACGATTCTGGAAAACATGTCTCTTGCGGACAATAAAGGAAAGTTTTATGGACTTGGAAGAGGGATCAACAAAGGACGGAAAGAGCATTACAGGGAACTGCTCCGGCAGCTCAACCTGGGACTGGAAGATAAGATGGACGTCAAAGTCGGAAGCCTTTCCGGCGGCCAGCGCCAGGCCATGGCTCTTCTGATGTCCACGATGACCCCGATAGATTTTCTGATTCTGGATGAGCATACGGCGGCGCTGGATCCGAAGACGGCGGAGACCATTATGGAACTGACCGATAAGATTGTAAAAGAAAAGCAGCTTACGACCATCATGGTCACACATAATCTCCGGTATGCGGTAGAATACGGCAACAGGATGCTGATGATGCATCAGGGACGCTGTATTCTTGACAGATCAGGGAAAGAAAAAGAGGAGACAACAGTCGATACGATTCTGGAACTCTTTAATGAGATCAGTATTGAATGTGGAAATTAGAATAAACCAGGAAAAAGGATCAGAAGCAGAAGATTTGTTTTTGATCTTTTTTTTATTGTAGAATATTCAAAGGGGCACCCGGAATTCAGAATTGAATTTGACTTTCTGCGTTCAGAATAGTATGATGAAATTAATGCAAAACTTGTAAAATAAGGCAGAAAAAGGAGAACACGATGAAAAGAATCGCGAAATTTCAGAAAGTAAGTAAAGAACAGTTCCTGGAGGGGACAGAGGGGATTCTGACCGCAGAGGAGGCAGAGAAGGTGTATGAAGAGATCAGGCTTCCGAGAAGGGCAACAAAAGGCTCTGCGGGATATGACTTCTTCGCCCCGTATCCGGTCACGCTTGCACCGGGAGAGACGGTGAAAATCCCGACCGGCATCCGTGTCTGGATGGAGGAGGAATGGGTGCTGAAATGTTATCCGAGAAGCGGCCTTGGGTTCAAGTACCGCCTTCAGCTCAACAATACGGTCGGTATCATTGACAGTGATTATTACTACTCAGACAATGAAGGGCATATTTTCGCAAAACTGACCAATGATACCAATGAGGGAAAAACTGTGGAGCTGAAAGCAGGAGAAGGATTTATGCAGGGAATCTTTGTGGAATATGGCATCACCCTCGATGACGATGCTGACGGCATCAGAAATGGAGGTTTGGGCAGTACAACAAAATAAGAAGGAGGATGTGTAATGAATCTGGTACAGGAAGTCATGGATTATATCAGTCAGTATGATCCGGAAGTGGGAAAGGGACTGGAAGCGGAGCTGGCACGTCAGAGGAGAAATCTGGAGCTGATTGCGTCGGAGAATATTGTAAGTCCGGCGGTCATGCTTGCGATGGGAACAGTGCCGACCAATAAGTACGCGGAAGGATATCCGGGAAGACGCTATTATGGCGGATGTGAACATGTAGACGAGATTGAGACACTGGCAATCGAACGGGCCAGGAAGCTGTTTGGGGCGGAACATGCCTGTGTACAGCCTCATTCCGGTGCACAGGCCAATATGGCGGTTTATCAGGCATTTATTCATCCGGGGGATACGGTGATGGGGATGAACCTGAATCATGGCGGGCATCTGACCCATGGTTCTCCGGTCAACCAGTCCGGAAAGCTTTATCATTTTGTACCATACAATGTCGGTGAGGATGGTTTTCTTGATTACGATGAGATCCGCAAAATTGCAAAAGAATGTAAACCGAAGATGATTGTAGCAGGTGCGTCCGCCTATCCAAGAGAGATTCGTTTTGATCTGTTTGCGGACATTGCAAAAGAAGTGGGCGCATACCTCTTTGTCGATATGGCGCACATTGCAGGGCTTGTTGCAGCGGGACTTCACCAGAGCCCGGTTCCATATGCGGATGTGGTGTCCACCACGACTCATAAGACATTAAGAGGCCCGAGGGGAGGTCTGATCCTCTGCAAGGAAGAATATGCAAAGCAGGTGGACAAGGCTGTATTCCCGGGCACACAGGGCGGACCTCTGGAACATGTGATTGCGGCAAAGGCCATCTGCTTTGGTGAGGCGCTGAAGCCGGAGTTCAGGAACTATCAGGAACAGATCGTGAAGAATGCCCATGCTCTTGCGGAGGCCATGCTGGAAGAGGGATTTGACCTCGTAAGCGGCGGCACGGACAATCATCTGATGCTGGTGGATTTAAGAAAGATGAATCTGACCGGAAAAGAGATGCAGAACCGGCTGGATGAAGTGTATATTACAGTCAATAAGAACGGAATTCCGAACGACCCTCAGAAACCGGGCATCACAAGCGGTATCCGGATCGGTACGCCGGCAGTGACAACACGGGGATTGAAAGAACCGGAGATGAAAGAGATCGCAGGGCTGATTCGTCTTGCAGCAGTTGATTTTGAAAAGAACGCGGATCAGATCCGCAGGGCGGTGACCGACATCTGCGGCAGATATCCGATCTATCAATAACAGATGAATCCGCAAATCATATCAGGCGGACAGCATACCGTTAACGGGTATGCTGTCCGTTTTAAATATGTGGTTGATTACAGCTTCCAACTCTGACTGATGTCCTGCAGTCCTGCCATATGAGGGTAGATAGTGCCGGACTGAAGAAGTTCTTTTGGAGTTCCCTGTTCCGCAACAGTTCCTTCGGAAAGAACCACGACCTTGTCGGCACCGCTTACTGTCCGCATACGGTGTGCAATGACGAGAACAGTTTTCTCTTTGATCAGACGGGAAAGAGCGTTTTGAATCAGCGTTTCGTTCTCGACGTCCAGACTTGCGGTGGCCTCGTCCAGAAGAATGATCGGGGCGTCTTTCAGAAAGGCCCGTGCGATGGAGATACGCTGCCGTTCACCGCCGGAAAGTTCGCATCCATTTTCTCCGATCATGCTGTTGTAACCGTCCGGAAGCCGGAGAGCAAACTCTTCACAGTTTGCCAGTCTTGCGGCAGCAAGGACTTCAGCGTCTGTGGCGTCTTTTCGTCCGATCCGGATATTCTCCATGATTGTATTATTAAACAGGGTCACGTCCTGAAAGACGATGGAGTAAAAGGAAAGCAGTGTTTCCGGATCCACTTTGGAGATGTCCATACCTCCCACGGTGATGGTTCCACGCTGAATATCCCAGAAACGGGCAGCCAGACGGGAGACGGTTGTCTTGCCGCCGCCGGACGGGCCGACCAGGGCAGTAACTTCCCCCTGCTTTGCAGTGAAGGATACGTCTTTTAAAACGGCTTCTCCGGTATTGTAGGAAAAGCCTACATGGTCAAAGCAGATATCATACCCTTTGTTGGTCAGGTCTTTGTTCCCGGTCTGCACCGGGTGATCGAGAATCTCGTTCATACGGCTGATATTTGTCCTGCTGGAAATGACGGCGGCCAGATTCTGGAGTGCGCCTTCCAGCGGAGAGTAAAGACGGGATACTACAAGCAGAAACATAAAAAACAGAGGGATATCGATCTCCCCACGGATCAGAAGCACGGATCCGGTCAGAGCAGTGGTGGCGATTCCAAATTTCAGAATCAGGGTGGAAGATACGACAAAAAGGGCGGTGCCAAGCTCCGTTACAATATGGCGTTTTTCCGACTCGTCGATTTTCCGGTACAGACCGGTAAGATAGCGGTGCTCTGCGTTATATGCTTTCAGATCCTGCATACTTTCGATACATTCCTGGACGCCCTTCTCCAGTGCAACGTTGGCAGCCACCGCTTTCCGGTTGAAATATTCCTGAATCCGGGCAGAAAAGAGAGTAATGGCAAAGGCAACAGGAAGGACCCATATCGCGGCAAGGGCCATTTTTACATTGAAAAACAGCAGGCAGACCGCAACGAGGGTGGTTGAAATCAAGGATCCGAACAGGGCGGGCACATAGTGGGAAAACGTAGTCTCCAAGGTGGCACAGTCTCCCATGATGGAATTGGTCAGATCGGCGAGATCTTTTTTTCCGAAGAAGGAGAGGGGGATCTTCCGGAGCTGTTCGGCCAGCGAGATCCGCCGCACACCGCTTTCCACATAGGTTGCCAGATAAGTGGCATTATACTGAAACCAGGTGACGACAAAAATCAGAACCAGGCATGCGGCACATCCTGCCAGATAAAAGAGGATCCGGCTGCCGTTTACGCCTCCGGCCATCATGTCAAGCACAAACTGGTATAAAAGTCCGACCGGAAACATAAAGGAAAGATCCTGCAGGACACAGGCCAGACAACCTTTGATCAGGTCAATGGCTCCCTGACGGGATAATGCAAATCGTCTTTGTAATTTCTGAATCATACTTTCTCCTCCTTTTCGATTTTCCATTCCGCCGCTTCGGAATAGTTCCGCCACATATGGGCAAACAGTCCGTTTTTTTGAAGCAGTTCTGCGTGAGTGCCGCTTTCCGTGATTTTCCCATCCTGCATGACATAAATACAGTCTGCTCCGGTGATGGAAGAAAGCCGATGGGCAATCATGAGCACGGTCTTGCCTCTGGAGAGTGTGGAGAGTGCCTGCTGTACACGGACTTCGTTATCGGGATCCGCAAATGCGGTGGCCTCATCCAGGATCAGGACAGGCGCGTTTTTCAAAATCGCCCGGGCAATGGCGATCCGCTGCTGTTCACCGCCGGACAGGTAGATGCCGTCCGCACCGATGACCGTGTCAATGCCGTCCGGAAGCTTTTCGATGATATCCATACACTGGGCGGCTTCCAGTGCCTGAAATACCTCCTGCCGGGAAGCATCAGGCCTTGCCATCCGGACATTTTCCAGAATGGAGGCCTTGATCAGCCGACTGTTCTGAAAGACAAAGGATACCTGATTCATCAGATCTTCTTTTGAAATCTGCCGGATATCCACATCTCCGATCAGCACCCGGCCTTTCTGAGGATCAAAGAATCTGGCAGCGATGCCGGCAAGCGTTGTTTTGCCGCCGCCGGAAGGACCAACCAGGGCGGCGACCTGCCCGGATGGAATGGACAGGGAAAGGTCGCTGAGAGCATCTTTCTGACCGTCGTAACTGAATGTAACATGTTCCAGAGTGATAGAATGGTTGGAAGGGATTGTATGGGCAGCACTTTCGGCAAGGGGCTTTTCATCCAGGATGGTATCGATGCGGGAGAGGGCGTCCGTGACAATCATTGCATCTTCACTCATGAACATGATTTTGGTCAGGGTCGTTCCGATTACCGGCGTAATAATAATATAGAAAATCAGATTCAGAAGAAGGTCGTTTGAGACGCCGTTTCTGGACAGAAAGATTCCGCCTGCAATCAAAAAGGCAAAGACGCCGTTGATGGCTGTGGTATAAAACATCATTGGAAGCCGCAGCGTCTTCGTATAGGCGATCACCCATTTCTCATAGTTGTCAATGGAAGCTTTGAACCGTTTGAAGGAATAGACACTCTGGCCAAAGGTCTTGACAACAGGAATACCGCGGACGTACTCTACCGCTTCATTGGACATGTCTGAGAGGGCGTTTTGGTACTCTTTCATTTTTGCCTCCATATCCGGCCCTGTCATTTTCATCATAATCAGAAAGCCGAGTATGACAGGGATGAGACTTAAAAGCCCGAGACGCCAGTCAAATACGAGAAGCAGAAAGAGAAGACCAACGGGAGTTGCAATGGCTCCGGCCTTGTCCGGAAGACGGTGAGCAAGATATGTCTCCGCGGCGGCGCTGGATGTGTTGACAACTCGGCGGAGTTTTCCGCTGCCGTATTTTTCGATGGTGCCAAGCGGGAGAGAAGCAATATGGCGCAGGAGCTCTTTCCGGATGTTGGAAGCAATCCGGAATGCGCTAAGATGAGAACACATCAGCGCAGCAATGTAGACCAGAACAGAAAGTACTGCAAAAAGCACAGCACTCCAGCCATAGGATGCTGTCTGGTCTGCCCTGAAAAAATCAGGGGCTGCTTCCAGAAGATCATGGATGATACGCCAGATGTACCAGAAAGGGACAAGTGCCAGAAGCGCACTGACCACTGACAAAATCCATGAAAGCCCTGTCAGGATTTTGTGACCGCCGGCATAGGACAAAAGCCGCGATAAATTTGACTGTTTTTTCATGATAAACCTCCTTATAAAAAGTGTCGGATGCTGTCCGAATACCTGCCAAGCCCGGCCGGAACATACAGGAACGGAGAAGCAGCCGGAGTCCGCTATAAAAAAGTTAGCACAAACTAACCTCTGGATAAAAATTACAGGGCTTACTGCCCCATAATCTTCAGCCATCCTGCAGTATAAAATTCCCGCATCTCTTCGAGATAGTTTTCCGCTTTTGGAAGCGGCATTTCATGGATAATAAGCTCAAAAAAAGCATTAAACATTCCGGTCACAAGGATGTGTTCCAGATGCTCATCAATCGGCGGTGCGGGTCTTCCAAGTGACTTCAGCACATTCAGATAGTCATGAGTCGCCTGAAGCTCGATTCTTACCATTTCATCAATCATACCGGCAAAGCGTGTGCCTGTGGAATGACAGAGAATCAATTTGAACTCCTTCAGATGAGAATAGGCATACAAAAGCATCTCGCGCATACATGAGCCGGACGTGATGCCTACCTGGTCAGGCTGAGCTTCCGCCGGAAGAGAAGCGAATTCCTGTTGAGCGCTGCAGAAACAGTTCATGAAATACTCATACTGTTCTCCGACGAGAGCTTCGAACAGAGCTTCCTTACTGGAAAAATATCCGTAAAAGGCTCCGGTGGTTACACCAGCCTGTTTCACGATATTCCTAAGAGAAGCTGATTGAAATCCCTTTTCCAGGAATTCGTCCATTGCTGCTGTCAGGATAGCCTGCAATGTGTCTGGTTTTGTTTCATTCATGCGGATCCCCTTCTATATAACACTGCTATATATCACTGTTATATTACAAAAGAAATGAAAAGATGTCAATAGAAGAAGGGGATTTTCCTGAGAATAAACAGAAGATAGATTGAGAAAATGTGCCCGAAAAAGGACTCTGCATGAATGCAGAGTCCTGTAAATCTTATCTTTTATTTCCCATACAGAACGTGGCAACAACGCCAGGGCCGGTATGGCTTCCGATGACAGTTCCGATCACATTGATCAGAATGTTATCGATTCCGTATTTTTCCCGGATCAGACCGGCGACATATTGGGCATCTTCCTCGCAATCCCCATGTGTGATCATGACAATTTCATTGTCCCAGCCCTTCATCTGCTCCTCCATGATATCGACGATCTTGTGCAGGGAGCGCTTGCGTCCCCGTTCTTTTCCGATGACACTGAGTTTTCCTTCATTGTCCATGTGGATCATAGGCTTGATCTTTACCATGGTTCCAAGGACGGCGGTAGCTTTGGAAACACGGCCTCCCCGGTGCAGATGGTTCAGATCATCCACTGTAACATTGTGGCAGACGTGAAGCTTGTTCTCCTCTGCCCAGGTCACGATCTCATCGTAAGTTTTCCCTTCTTTTTTAAGCTTCAGAACATAGTAGAGAAGCAGTGCTTCACCAAGACATGCACAAAGAGAATCGATCACGGTGATCCGTGCTTCAGGATAGTCTTCCATCAGATCCTGCGCGGCCATCCGTTCACTGTTCAGGCTTCCGCTTAATCCGGAAGAAAATCCGATGTGGATAATATCTTTGCCTTCTTTTATGATAGGTTCAAACAGTTCCCTTGCCTGACCTGGTGTCACCTGGGACGTAGTCGGAAGAGAACCTCTTCTGATGCGGTCAAAAAATTCTTTTTTTGAAATCCCCTCCATATCCGGATAGGTTTCGCCGTCAATGGTATATGATAATTTCAGCGTCGGAATATTACGCTCTTCCAGCCATTCTTTTGGAAGATCGACGGTGCTGTCCGTAGTAATAACAAACTCTCTCATTGCTGTAACCTCCTCATCCTGCTTTTTACTTATCATACCATTTTTCAAGGCATGAAGCAAAAGATTTTATGCTGGAGGCTGTAATTTAATTCCTGCGGATATTCAGATAGCTTCGTCCGGAAACCGTACGGTTAAAACAGATGGAACACACGATAATGATGCACCCCGCCGCAAAACCGATCCAGTCAAATAAGGCCGTGAGCGTGAGAAGAAGAAGACGCATGAATTTTAATGCATACCCCAGTTCAAAATTGGGCTGGGTATAGTTTGCCACAGCAACAAAGGCCATGTAAAGCATGATTTCGGAATTAAACCATCCGGATTGAACGGAAAATTCCCCCATCACAATACCGGCGATAACACTGAGAGGAGTACTGAGCATGCTGGGGGTGTTGAGAGCTGCCAGCCGCAGTCCGTCAATGGAAAGCTCCAGCAGCAGAAGCTGAAAGTACAAGGGGATATTTACAGTAGACCTCACAAGCACAAAATCGAAAATTTCCGGTATCCACTGCGGATTCTGCATAAAAAGCAGGAAAAGTGGCGTGAGAAAAATGGTCATCAGAGTAATCAGACCGCGGGAAATCTTCAGATAAATCCCGGTCAGTGTTGGAAAATAATAATCGTTTGCCTCCTCGATCATATCAAAGATAGATGTCGGCAGAATCATCGCGGAAGGAGAGGTATCTACAAGCAGAATGATTTTTCCCTCCAGAAGACAGGCGGCAGCAGTATCCGGACGCTCTGTATACTTGAACTTCGGAAATGGATTATACCACTTTCTTTTAAAGAGAAGCTCGGCAAGACTCTGCTGATTCATTTTCAGATCTTCTTCCTGCATTGCTTCCAGTTTTTGTGTAAGAAGTGAAAGCAGGTTCTGATCTACCCGGTCAGACATATAGCAAAGAGCGACATCTGTCCGGGAAGACTTCCCGATTTCCGTCATTTTCATAGTCAGATGCGGATCGCGAATCCTTCTTCTCATTAATGCGGTGTTAAAGACAATTGTTTCTACAAATCCATCTCTGGATCCCCGGAGTGATTTGTCCTGTGCTGGTTCGTCCACACTTCTGGAAGGATATGTTCTGCAGTCAATGGCAATGCAGGATTCAAAGCCGTCTACAAAAAGACAGGAGACTCCGGATAAAATATTCTTTATAATTTCATCATATTCTGAAAAAGTATCGATTTCTACATACGAGATCATTGTTCTGGAAAGCTCGGTCGCCGTTTTCGGCATTTCTTCCGGTGTGAGTTTAAAGAGCGTATCCATAACTTTGGACATGACTTCATCTTTCATAAATCCATCGATAAAGAAAAAGCAGCTTTCACGTCCGCCGATGATCATATCGCGTTCTATAATGTCAAAGCTTTCTTTTACCGGAAGGATTTCATTAATATAAGAAATATTTTCCTGTATCATCTTGGAAATCTTCATTAGACTGTTCCTCCGTTTTTCCTGTTTCAGTATGGAGTTTTTCCGAAATGGAGAAAAAGTATGCAAAAAAGCGGGCACAGTATCGAATAATACTGTGCCCGCCAAAGAACTCTTTTTAAACTATACCCAGTGAAATACGGAGCTTAGCAGGATTGCGACAAGGAAAAGCGGAGCGATCCATTTAATCATGACAGAGAAAAGCCGTTCGCTTTTGAATGCTCTGCTGCTCAGACGTACTTCTTCGCCGATAGCCTCCGGTTTGATAAAGAAACCTACAAAAATGCAGGTGAAAAAGGCTACAACAGGCATCATCACGCTGTTGCTGATAAAATCCATGAAGTCCAGAATCGAAAGATTCAGAATTTTGACGAAGCTTAACGGCCCAAATCCCATAGAAGAAGGAGCGCCGAGAATCAGTGCGCATACGGCTACGGTAAGCGCTGAACGTTTCCGGGTCCAGTGCAGTCTGTCGCAGATAATCGAGACAATCGTTTCCATCAGGGAGATGGAAGAAGTCAGTGCGGCAAACAATACAAGGAGGAAAAATACAGCTCCGATCAACTCTCCGAAAGGCATGTTTGCAAATACTTTTGGAAGTGTGACAAACATCAGGCGGGACCTGTCTGAAGAGCGTCCTTGCCGGAAAAGACGAATACAGCAGGGATAATCATGAGACCGGCAAGAAACGCAAAGCCGGTGTCAAAAATTTCGATCTGCCGTACGGAAGATTCCAGGTTATTGTCTTTCTGCATGTAGGAGCCATATGTTACCATGATTCCCATGGCAAGGGACATAGAGTAAAACAGCTGTCCCATGGCAGCGAGGACGGTTTTGGTTGAAAAATCTTTCAGGTTCGGTTTCAGATAGTAGGCGACACCTTCACCGGCTCCTGGCAGTGTGATGCAGTATACCGCAATTCCGACTGTCAGGATTACGAGTACAGGCATCATAAACTTGCTGACCTTTTCGATTCCTTTTTCCACGCCCAGAAGGACAATAACAGCTGTGGCGGCGAGAAAAAGAAAAAACCAGCCCAGCGGCTCGACAGGAGAAGCGATAAAATCAGTATAATAGGTATCGGCTGCAGCTGACTTTCCTCCTCCTGTCAAAAAGACTGCAAGATATTTTGTAACCCATCCGCCGATTACGGAATAATAAGGAAAGATGATGATCGGCACAAGGGATGCCAGAATTCCGAGAAACCCAAAACGATGATCCAGTTTTTTGAATGCACCAATGGCGCTTAATCCGGTTTTTCGTCCGATGGCGATTTCAGCAAGCATCAGAGAAAAACCAAAAGTGACAGTAAGAATCAGATAAACCAGAAGGAAAGTTCCCCCGCCGTATTGTGCTGCCAGATAGGGAAAACGCCAGATATTCCCAAGACCTACAGCAGATCCGGCCGCAGCAAGAACAAAGCCGAGCCTGCTGGAAAAATTACTTCTTTCTTTCATTTGTACCCCCAAATTCCCAACAATTTATTTTTTTATCACTTTAAAGTGAGTGTGTATATTATGTCACAGAGACGTGTAAAAAACAAGAGAAAAATAGAAAGATCAGATTTCCAAAAAAAAGTATTTGACAGAAAAAGAAAGCTGTGCTAAAATAACGACTGTGTGAAAAGAAAGCAGAGTATCCACTCTCACCGCAGCACGATTAAGTGACTGATGGTCTGATATAGAATTACAGTCGTTATCCTTGTATTTTACATCAGGGAGCCCGGTTTGTAAAGATAGATCATGTGGATAGTCTGTGCTATCCATTTTTTTATGGCAAGGAATGAGTATTCAAACATGGAGGTGTACAACAATTAGCGATTTAATGATTAACGAACAGATCCGCGACAGAGAAGTGCGGCTGATCGGACAGGATGGAGAACAATTAGGAATTATGTCTGCAAGAGAAGCGCAGAAGATCGCGCAGGAAGCCGAGCTTGATCTCGTGAAGATTGCTCCAACAGCAAAGCCGCCGGTATGCAAGATTATCGATTACGGCAAATACAAATACGAGCAGACAAGAAAAGAAAAAGAGGCAAAGAAAAAGCAGAAGACTGTAGATGTAAAAGAAGTTCGATTATCTCCAAATATTGATACGAATGACTTGAACACGAAAGTAAACAATGCAAGGAAGTTTATCCAGAAAGGGAATAAGGTAAAAGTTACACTTCGTTTCCGCGGACGTGAAATGGCTCATATGCAGCAGAGCAAACATATTCTGGATGATTTTGCGGAACACCTGAAAGAGATTGCGGTTGTAGAAAAGCCGGCAAAGCTGGAAGGAAGAAGCATGAGCATGGTTTTAACTGAAAAACGTTAAAAATAAATTTTATAATTTAAGGAGGATCATTATTATGCCAAAAATTAAAACAAATAGAGCAGCTGCAAAGCGCTTTAAAAAAACAGCAACAGGACAGTTAAAGAGAAATAAAGCTTACAAGAGCCATATCTTAACAAAGAAATCTACTAAGAGAAAAAGAAATCTTAGAAAATCTATCATTACTGATTCTACAAATGTAAAGAACATGAAGAAAGTATTACCATACTTATAAGAGTTGGAAGAATAGAAGGAGGAGTAAGACATGGCAAGAATTAAAGGCGGAATGAACGCAAAGAAGAAACATAATAGAGTATTAAAACTGGCGAAAGGATACAGAGGAGCACGTTCCAAACAGTACAGAGTTGCAAAACAGTCTGTTATGAGAGCTCTTGCAAGCTCCTACGCAGGACGTAAGCAGAGAAAACGTCAGATGCGTCAGCTCTGGATCGCTCGTATCAACGCGGCAGCAAGAATGAACGGATTATCCTACAGCAAGATGATGCATGGATTAAAGGTTGCAGGTGTAGAGATCAACAGAAAGATCCTTGCGGATATGGCAATCAACGATGCGGAAGGATTTACAGCATTAGCAGAACTTGCAAAAGCAAATCAGGCTTAAGATAGAACTGGAAAAACAGAGGAAACCTCCTCTGTTTTTTTGATGCCTGAAAATGTGGTTCCGAGACTGGCTGTATCCGGCTTGCAGGATATGAATAATAAACTGAAATTATGAAATAATAAGAATATATCATTTTTCTTTATTGAAACTCTGTGTTATGATCATCACTGAAAAGAAAATAGAAGCGGAGGAAATAGAATGTACGATATTTGTGTCATTGGAGCGGGGCCGGCAGGAATCAGCAGTGCGGTATATGCCGCAAGCAGAGGGTTAAAAACCATTGTCTTAGAACAGAAAAAGGTAGGAGGACTTCTTGGAAGTGTGTCGACTGTCACTCATTATGCAGGAATTCTTGCGGACGAAACAGGTGAGAGTTTTTCCCTTAGACTGAAGGAACAGGCCGAACGTGCGGGAATCGAAATTGCAATGGAAAAAGTAGTAGAAGCAGATCTTTCCGGAGCGGTAAAACGGATCGTGGCAGAAGGAACGACATACGAAGCGAAGGCGGTAATCATTGCAGCAGGAACGACGCCAAGAAAGCTTGGTATTCCGGGAGAAGATACATTTGCGGGACGTGGAACAGGGCTGAATCCGGCAAAAGATGCAAAGAAGTACGAAGGCAGAGAAGCATTTGTTGTGGGCGGAGCAGACGGAGCGGTGAAAGAAGCGCTTTTTCTTTCGAAATTTGCTTCTAAAGTAACGATTATCCACTTTGAAGATACGCTGGGAGCAATTCCGGAATTTACAGAGAAAGTAAAACGGACGGCGAATATGGAGGTGCGCCTTCACAGCAGACTGTCCCGGATTGAAGGAGAGGGGCAGGCGGATCGAATTGTTATTGAAGACGAACATACGAAAGAGCAGGAGTGGATTGAGGCGCCGGGATGTGCGGTCTATATCTATGCTGGTTCAACGCCGAATACATCGCTCTATCCGGAACTGGAGAAAAAAGACGGGTATCTTGTAACCAACGAAAAACAGGAGACGAATCTGCCGGGGGTATATGCGGCGGGGGATATCTGTGTCAAACTTGTACGACAGGCGGCCACAGCAGTAAGTGACGGGGCGGTTGCTGCGATTTGGGCGGCAGCGTACGTCAGAAGCCTGTCATAATAATAAAGAAAGAAGCGAAAAGACAAGCGGAAAGAAAAAAAGATTTCTTTCTGCTTTTTTTTGTTTTGGAGTGCGGAAAGAGTAGAAGCTAAAAATCCTTCCTTTATTCAAAAAAGAAAAAGCTGAAATCCTGCATAAAATGAGGATTTCAGCTGAATAATGAAAAATGCGGAAGATGGGACTTGAACCCACACGACTGCAATAGTCACAAGATCCTTAGTCTTGCTCGTCTGCCAGTTCCGACACTTCCGCATGTGACTGCCTTATCGGCTGTCCGTAGATTATATTACTACAAGTAAAAGAAAATGTCAATATAAAAATTAAAAATAATTGAAAAATGTATATTTTTTAATCAATAGATACAATTTATCATCAGATCGTGCTATAATAGAAAATAACACATTCTGATCAAAAAAGCAGAGCCTGACCTGCAGCACTCTGCTTTCAAGATGCGGAAGATGGGACTTGAACCCACACGACTGCAATAGTCACAAGATCCTTAGTCTTGCTCGTCTGCCAGTTCCGACACTTCCGCATGTGACTGTCTTTCGACCGTCCGAAAGATATATTACTACAGATCAGAGGGAATGTCAACAAAAAAATATAATTATTTTGTAGCATGAGGAGGAAGGACGATGTTAGAGAAAATTGACTTGTCGAAAAAAATGAAGAAACCGGAATACAAAGAAGAGATTCAGACACTTTCGATCAGGCTTGGGGAACTGCAGAGAGCCTGCCAGAGTGCCAAAATTCCGGTGATGATAGTATTTGAAGGCCTGGATGCGTCTGGAAAAGGAGTGCAGATCGGCAAGCTGATCCAGGCATTGGACCCGCGGGGCTTTGAAGTGTTTGCAGTCAAAAAAGAAACAGAAGAAGAAAAGTTCTATCCTTACATGAAGCGTTTCTGGACGAAGATCCCGGAGCGGGGCAAGATATCTATTTTTGACACGAGCTGGTACCGGAAGGTGCTTGGGGAGCGGTTTGAAAATCAGATGTCCAAAGGGGAAGTCGCCAAAGCATACCATACTATCCAGAATTTTGAAAAAGAACTGACTGATGACGGTATGGTGATTATTAAACTTTTCCTTTATATCAGTAAAAGGGAGCAGAAAAAGCGGTTTGAAAAGCTGACATCTTCCAGAGAAAGTGAATGGAGAGTGACAGGAAATGACTGGCGCAGAAACGAGGAATATGATGCATATCTCCAGGTGAACGAAGAGATGCTGGCAAAGACGGATACGGACTTTGCTCCTTGGACGATCGTGGAGGCAACGGATAAGAGATATGCTGCCGTCAAGATTTACAAGACGGTGATCAAGGCTCTGGAAGCTACGGTGGAACGGAAGCCGGAGGAAGAAGAAAAAGCATCGGAACTGGATGAAAAGCCGGTAGAGTCTGTATTGAATAAAGCTGATTTGTCCCTGTCCTACACAAGAGAAGAATATGAGAAGAAAAAGAAAAAGCTTCAGAAAGAACTGACAAAACTTCATGGGGAGTTGTACCGCAGAAGAATTCCGATGATCCTCGGATTTGAAGGGTGGGACGCCGGAGGAAAGGGCGGTGCCATCAAGAGGCTGACTCAGGCACTTGATCCGAGGGGATATGTCGTGATTCCGACGGCAGCTCCGAACGACTGGGAGAAAAAGCATCATTACCTGTGGAGATTCTGGATTAAGATGCCGAAGAAAGGACATATTACCATTTTTGACCGGACCTGGTACGGACGGGTGATGGTGGAACGGATTGAAGGATTCTGCACAAAGCAGGAGTGGAAACGTGCCTATAAGGAAATGAATGATATGGAAGAACAGCTTGCGGATTCCGGCGCGATTGTAATGAAATTCTGGATGCAGATCGATAAAGACGAACAGGAGCGGAGATTTAAAGAACGCCAGGCAAATCCGGCGAAACAGTGGAAGATTACGGACGAAGACTGGAGAAACCGGGAAAAATGGGATCTATATGAAAGAGCTGTTGAAGAGATGCTCGTGAAAACATCAACCCCGTCTGCACCTTGGATTATTGTAGAAGGAAATGATAAGTACTATGCGAGAATCAAAGTGCTTGAGACGGTAGTAGAAGCAATCCGCAGGCGGCTTTCTGAAGAAAAAGAGAAATAAAAAACAGTCTTTCATCGCTTTTTTGAAAAAATTAAAAAAAGAAAAAGGAAATCAACATCTTTTGTCGAATATATAATTTGTAGGAGAATGTACACAGGCAAGAAGGAAGGGAAAGACGTGTATTATTCAGAAGACGTGATAGAAGAAGTAAGAATGAAAAACGATATTATAGACGTGATTTCTTCTTATGTAAGACTGCAGAAAAAAGGAAATTCTTATTTTGGACTTTGTCCGTTTCACAATGAAAAATCCCCGTCCTTTTCTGTCAGCCGGGACAAGCAGATGTACTACTGCTTTGGCTGCGGGGCAGGAGGAAATGTGTTTACATTCTTGATGGAATATGAGCACTATTCGTTTACCGAGGCGCTCCGTTATCTTGCGGACAGAGCGGGAGTGGAGCTGCCGAAGGAACAGTATTCCAAAGAGGCAAAAGAAAGAGCAGATTTAAGAGAGACGCTTCTTGCGATCAACAAGCTTGCAGCAAAATATTATTTTGCACAGCTGAAGTCGGAAAAAGGGCGGCAGGCCTATCAATATCTGACCGACAGAGCATTGACAGAGGAGACCATCGTGCACTTCGGGCTCGGATATGCAAATAAATACAGCGATGATCTGAGCAGATTCCTGAAGTTGAAGGGCTATTCGGATGAGCTGATCGTGCAGTCCGGGCTTGCAAGTGTCGATGAGAAACAAGGAATTCATGATAAATTCTGGAATCGTGTGATGTTTCCGATCATGGACGCAAACAGCCGTGTTATTGGATTCGGCGGCCGTGTCATGGGTGACGGGAAACCGAAATATCTGAACTCCCCTGAGACTCCGATTTTTGATAAAAGCAGAAATCTTTACGGGCTGAACCGTGCAAGAAGTTCCAGAAAGCCTTATTTTCTGCTGTGCGAAGGGTATATGGATGTGATTGCGCTTCATCAGGCAGGATTTACCAATGCAGTTGCCTCCCTCGGGACTGCATTTACACCTGGACATGCATCTTTAATTAAGCGGTACGTTCAGGAAGTATATCTGACTTATGACAGCGATGAGGCAGGAACGAAGGCAGCCCTGAGAGCGATGCCGATTCTGAAAGAGGCGGGCATTACGGCGAAAGTGATCCGGATGGATCCGTATAAGGATCCGGACGAGTTTATCAAAAATCTGGGTGCGGCGGCTTTTGAAGAGCGGATCAGCAAAGCCAGAAACGGGTTTATGTACAGTCTGGAGGTGCTGGAACGTCAGTATGACATGAATTCCCCGGAAGGTAAGACCGGTTTCATGAAAGAGGCAGCGGCAAGACTTGGAGAATTTGAAGAGCAGATTGAAAGGGATAATTATACCGAGGCGGTTGCCAGAGCATATAAAGTAGCCTTTGAGGATCTGAAAAAGCTGGTGGCAAAGACGGCTATAGAGAAGGGGCTGGCAGCACCGGCCAGACGGCCGAAGCAGACTGCGGCTGTCAAGGAGAAGGAAGACGGAAATCTGAAGTCCCAGAAGATCCTTCTGACCTGGATGATTGATGATATGACAGTATTTTCTCAGGTGAAGAATTACATTACACCGGACGATTTCACCGGAAGCCTGTATAAGGAAGTTGCCTCACTGCTTTATGAGCAGTATGAAGAGGGAGATCTCAATCCTGCCCGCATTTTGAATCACTTTACGGATGAGGAAGAGCATCGGGAGGCCGCATCACTGTTTCATACAAAGATTCGTGAGCTATCCACGAAAGAGGAGCAGGAAAAGGCTCTCAAAGAGACGGTGATCAAGGTGAAAAACCACAGTATTGAAGAAGCGGGAAGAGCGCTGGACCCGACGGATATCAAAGGTCTTCAGAAGCTCATGGAAGCCAAAAAGGATCTGCAGAAACTGTATCAGATGCAGATATCCATAAAATAAAAGTATAGAACAAGCGATGAGAGGATGGACAAAAGCATGGAAGAAAACGTAGCAAAATTTGAGGAAAAGCTGAAAGAGCTGGTCGAACTTGGAAAAAAGAAAAAGAAAGTTCTGGAAATTCAGGAGATCAGTGATTTTCTGGCTGATCTGGAATTATCTTCAGAGCAGATGGAAAAGGTGTATGAGTATCTGGAGGCAATGAACATCGATGTGCTGCGTATTGGAAATGATGATGACCTGGACGCAGATATTGACGATCTGATTCTTGCAGAAGAAGAGGAAGAGGTCGATATGGAAAAGATCGATCTGTCTGTGCCGGACGGGATCAGCATTGAGGATCCGGTGCGTATGTACTTGAAAGAAATCGGAAAGGTTCCTCTTTTAAGTGCAGAAGAAGAGATTGATCTGGCCAAAAGAATGGCGGAAGGCGATGAGAGTGCCAAAAAGAGACTGGCAGAGGCGAACCTCCGTCTTGTAGTCAGCATTGCAAAGCGCTATGTCGGGCGGGGAATGCTCTTTCTGGATCTGATTCAGGAAGGTAATCTTGGTCTGATCAAGGCGGTTGAGAAGTTTGATTACCAGAAGGGATTTAAGTTCAGTACCTATGCGACCTGGTGGATCCGTCAGGCAATTACGAGAGCGATTGCGGACCAGGCGAGAACGATCCGTATTCCTGTTCATATGGTGGAGACGATCAACAAACTGATCCGGGTATCCAGACAGCTCCTTCAGGAGCTCGGAAGAGAGCCGCTTCCGGAAGAGATTGCAAAAGAACTGGACATGCCTGTGGACCGTGTCAGAGAGATTTTGAAGATTTCACAGGAACCGGTGTCTCTGGAGACACCGATCGGGGAAGAAGAGGACAGCCATCTTGGTGATTTCATTCAGGATGATAATGTGCCGGTTCCGGCGGAAGCTGCTGCCGCCACACTGTTAAAGGAACAGCTCAATGAAGTGCTGGATACACTGACAGACAGAGAACAGAAGGTCTTAAGACTGCGTTTTGGAATGAACGACGGCCGGGCAAGGACACTGGAGGAAGTCGGTAAAGAGTTTGATGTTACAAGAGAACGTATCCGTCAGATTGAGGCCAAGGCACTGAGAAAACTGCGCCATCCAAGCCGCAGCCGTAAATTAAGAGACTATCTGGATTAGGAGCGGAGCATGGAATTATCAAAGAGACTTCGGGCGGTCGCCGAGCTGGTGACGCCCGGATACAGAGTGGCAGACATCGGGACGGATCACGCGTATGTCCCGATCTGGCTGGTGCAAAACGGACGGATTCCATCCGCGGTTGCGATGGATGTTAACGAAGGGCCGCTCCAGCGTGCCAGAGAACATATCGGAGAATATGGGCTTGAAGAGCAAATCGGGACAAGAAGATCAGATGGACTCAAAGAACTGAGCATCCAGGAAGCAGACAGTATGATCGCCGCCGGAATGGGCGGCGCTCTTATTATACAGATTTTGTCGGCCTGTCCGGAAACGACGGCTTCGCTGAAAGAATGTATTCTCCAGCCGCAGTCGGAGATCGGGAAAGTCCGCCGGTTTCTGATTGAAAACGGATTTTCCATTGAGTATGAGAATATGATATATGAGGATGGAAAATACTACCCGATGATGAAGGCTGTTCCGGGGAAGAGGGAGCAGTTCCCGTACACGGAAGAGGAATATGAGTATGGAAGAGTTCTTCTGAAAGAGAAACATCCGGTTCTCCATGATTTTCTGAAACGGGAAATCCGGATCCGGACGAACATTCTGGAGAATCTGAGGAAGAGCCAGGATCCGTCGGAAAGTTCCAAAGCCCGGATCATAGAGATAGAAAAAGAACTGAAGCAGCTGTATGCAGCAGAAGGCAGGTACCGGTAAAAGGAGAGGCAAGATGAAGGTAAAAGAAATCCGAAATATTTTGGTGGAGGCTGCACCGGAGAGTTATGCGCTTGACTGGGATAACAGCGGTCTCATACTTGGAAGAGAAGAAAAGGAGGTCCAAAAGGTCCTGATTACGGTTGATGTCGATGATGCTGCCGTGGAGACGGCACTGGAAATCAAGGCGGATATGATCCTTTCTCATCATCCGCTTCTGTTCCGGGCTGTGAAGCGGATTACGGATGAAGCGTTTATCGGAAGAAGAATTCTAAAGCTGATACAGGCAGACGTGGCCTACTATGCCATGCATACGAACTACGATATCTGCAGGATGGGGATGCTTGCCGCAGAAAAAATCGGACTGGAAGAGACCGGTCCGCTTGAGGAAACCGGGGAATGGCTGGGGGTTCCGTGTGGAATCGGCGTGACCGGAACGTTGAAAGAGCCGGAGAGCCTTCTTGAATTTGCGGCCAGAATCAGAACACGTTTTGGCCTGGAGGAACTTCGGTGCTTTGGAGCAGACAGGCCGGTCAAAACGGTGGCGGTCTGTCCGGGATCGGGCGAAAGTGTAGTGCAGGAAGCGCTTTTGAAAGGTGCAGATGTATTTCTGAGCGGAGATATCGGTCACCATACCGGAATTGATGCCGATGCCCAGGGGATGGCAGTGCTTGATGCGGGACACTACGGACTGGAATATCTGTTTATGGAGGATATGAAACAGTATCTGGAGGATAAAACGGAAGGCAGAATCGAAGTGATTACCATGCCGAAGCATTTGCCGTATTCCGTGATTTTATAAAGGCTGGAAAGAAGGTGTTAGTTTGCACGATGTACTACAGTATACGGTTACATTTGAAAATGGAGAAACAAAGCAGTATCCGGAAGGAACCACTTTTCTTGAGATTGCAAAAGACAGACAGAAAGAGTACAAAAATGATGTTGTTCTTGTGATTCAGGACGGAAAACTGAAAGAACTGTATAAAACGCTCCGGAAAGATTGCAGGGTCAGGCTTGTCACGACCGGAGAGGACATCGGGTATAAGACCTACAAAAGAAGTATGAGCCTGATGCTTGTAAAGGCGGTCTATGATACAGCCGGACATGATAAGATTCAAAAAGTGCGGATTCATTACTCGGTGGACCAGGGGTATTACTGTACGATTGACGGGGATATCTGTCTGGATGAGGTATTTCTAAACCGTGTTAAAGATACGATGCGAAAGATCGTAGAGGCTGATATTCCGATAGAAAAACGGAATCTCCATACGGATGAAGCGATTGAGCTGTTTCATCAATATGGTATGTATGATAAAGAAGAATTGTTCAAATACCGGAGAAGTTCCAGAGTCAACCTGTACAGGATGGGAGCTTTCGAGGACTATAACTACGGCTACATGGTGCCGTCCACAGGATATCTGAAATATTTTGAACTCTATCCGTATGATGAAGGATTTGTGATCCAGATGCCGAAAATGTCGGATCCGGAACGGGTTCCGCCTTTACAGGTGCGGGAAAAGTTGTTTCAGGTACAGAAAGAATCCATGAAATGGGGTGATCTCCAGGATATTGAAACCGTTGGCGATCTGAACCGCGAAATTGTGCGGGAGGGAGCTCAGAACATGGTACTGGTGCAGGAAGCACAGCAGGAAAAGAAGATTGCTGAAATTGCGGAACAGATCGCAAAAAGAGGTGATGTGAAGTTTGTGCTTGTGGCAGGACCTTCTTCTTCGGGAAAGACGACCTTTTCGCACAGGTTGTCCGTCCAGCTCAGGGTAAACGGCCTGCGTCCTCATCCTCTTGCGGTCGACAACTATTTTGTCAACCGGGAGCACACTCCAAAGGACGAGAAAGGGAATTATGACTTTGAGTGCCTGGAAGCGATTGACGTAGAACAGTTTAATGAAGATCTGAGACGTCTGCTTCATGGCGAAGAGGTGGAAATTCCGACCTTTGATTTTATCACGGGACAGAGGAAATACGAAGGGAAAAAGCTGAAAATGGAGAGCAGGGATATTCTTGTGATTGAGGGAATTCACTGCCTGAATCCAGAGCTTACCAAAGCTCTTCCGAATGAGCGGAAGTTTAAGATTTATATCAGTGCGCTGACACAGCTGAATGTAGACGAACACAACAGGATCCCGACTACGGACGGACGTCTGATCCGCCGGATTGTCCGTGATGCAAGGACCCGGGGCACTTCCGCGGCAAGAACAATTGCCATGTGGTATTCGGTCAGAAGGGGGGAAGAGCGAAATATTTTCCCGTTCCAGGAGGAAGCGGACATCATGTTTAACTCGGCCCTGATTTACGAACTTGCGGTATTAAAACAGTATGTGGAACCACTGTTATTTCAGATTACACCGGAAATGGAAGAATTCCATGAAGCCAAGCGGCTTTTGAAGTTTCTGGACTATTTTCTCGGGATCGGAACAGAGAGGATTCCGGCAAACTCCCTGTTGCGGGAGTTTATCGGAGGCGGATGCTATGATCTTTAAAGAGTATTCAGAGAAACAGACGGGAAGAAAGAACGCATATCATCCGGCAGCGGGGCGGTAAAGGAAAGAGGATGCCCCGTAACAGGATGGAGAAAAGAGAGACGGCAGGAGTGAAGCGCCTGCCGTTTTATTTTTGTGTAATCCGGACAGTAAAGAAAGTCGCCGGGCAGAGGATGCCCAAGATATTTCATGTGGACACGGATCTGATGGGTACGCCCTGTGTCAAGGCGGAGCCGGACGAGGGAATATCCGCCCTCGGAGTAAAGGAGTTCATAATGGGTACGGGCCGGTTCACCGTGTTCAAAGTCCACCCGGCGTTCGATGGTAGATCCTTCTTTACGTCCGATTGGAGCATCGATGATTCCGGAAACATCCGGAGTGCCTCTGACAACTGCAAGATACTCCCGCTTAATCTGGCGGGCAGAGACCATCCGGGAAAGAAGGGCAGCGCTGTAGGCATGCCTGGCAAGGATGAGAAGTCCGGTTGTGTCCCGGTCCAGACGGTTGATACAGCGGTACACAAATGATTCCCCTTTTTCTTTGAAATACCAGGCGGCAGCATTGGCGAGAGTATTCTCGTAATTTCCCTGAGACGGATGAATCGGCATGTCAGCCGGTTTGTTCACGACAAGAAGATCTTCATCCTCGTATACAACCGGAAACGGAAGCGGACGCGGAACAATATGATCGGAAGAACTGTCTTCGACAATCCGCACCTGAAGGCAGTCGCCCGGCAGGAGTGGATCGTGTGCTCGTGCCCAGACACCGTTTTTTAGAATTCCCTCCGGAGTTTTTTTGAGGGAGACGATGACAGCATGAGAATATCCCCTGCTTTTCAGAAAGCTTTGGACGGTAAGCGGCGCAGCCGTACCGTCCGTTTCTTGTATGATATAGGTCAGTTCTCTTTTCATAAAGGACTTCCTTTCTCTCGTTTGAGCGTAAGATTACCGGTAAATCCGGAGAAGATGATCCATGGAGGCGCTCATGTTCCGAAGCAGCAGATCCACGGTGGTAAGCGCTGCCATGGATTCCACAACGACAACGGCCCGCGGAACAATGATCGGATCATGTCTTCCTTTGACAGAGATGTCAACCTCTTCCATAGAGGAGTTGACCGTCTGCTGCAGAGAGGAGATGGAAGGAGTCGGCTTGATGGCCGCACGGAAAATGACAGTGCTTCCGTCACTCATCCCTCCAAGTGTTCCGCCGGAATGATTTGTCTTCTTGGTGATCTGTCCGTCTTTCAGGCAGAAAGCGTCATTGTTTGTGGAACCGTTTGAACGGGCGGCTTCAAAGCCATCTCCGATTTCAAATCCTTTGACAGCTCCGATGGAAAGAACTGCGTGGGCAAGGAGGGCGTCCAGCTTGTCAAAAACCGGTTCGCCGATGCCGGCAGGAAGTCCCGCGATCTGACATTCGATAATGCCTCCTGCGGAATCCTGGTTTTCCATACAGGTACGCAGATATTCTTCCGCTTTTTGAGAGTATCCCAGATGAGGCATACAAAGCGGACTGCTTTTCAGAACGGAAAAGTCGTACTCATCAGCAGGGATGGTGTATGGACCGATCGCTTTCGTATATGCCTGAACCTGGATGCCGAGATTTTTCAGAAGGAGAGAAGCAATGGCGCCGGCAGCAACACGTCCGATCGTTTCTCGTCCCGAGGAACGTCCGCCGCCCCGGTAATCCCGGAATCCGTATTTTGCATCGAAGGTATAATCCGCATGACCGGGCCGGTAACAGTCTTTGATCTGAGAATAGTCATGGGAGCGCTGGTCCTGATTCCGCACGAGAAGGGAGATTGGTGTACCGGTTGTCTTTCCCTCAAACACGCCGGAGAGGATTTCCACTTCGTCTGCTTCCTTGCGCATGGTAGAGTAAGCATTCTGTCCCGGTTTTCTGCGGTTTAAAAAGGCCTGAATATCGGAAGGGGAGAGTGCAAGCCCTGCCGGGCAGCCGTCTACTACGACACCGATGCCGGCTCCGTGGGATTCTCCCCATGTTGTAATCTGAAAAAGAGTTCCAAAAGATGATCCTGCCATAATGATACCTCCAAATATACAAAATAATCTGAATAAACTTCTATCTATTATATAGAAGCACTGAAAAAACTGCAATCGAAATTTGAGGGAAAACGCCGAAAAGTAAGTAGGATATACGACAAGATTCAACAAATTTTCACTGTACTTTTCCACATAGACATATTATAATAGCGATGTATAAGGTAAAATAGTAAGGGGTAGATATTGAATGAAGAAAAACGAAAATATTCCGGAAGAAGAACTCCGGATTTCGGATCAGGATCATACAATGGACAGTGAAAATGAAATAGCAAGAAAGACGAGAATCAAACATAGACGGGGACCAAGGAAAAAGAAAGAGAAACGCCGGATATCCAAGGCGGCAAAGAAACGGATCGCGATTACCTGCGGCAGCATTGTCGGAATTGTAGCGGTTGCCTATTTTGGCGGAGTGATCTTTTTTCAGAGCCATTTCTATCCGGGAACAACGATCAACGGTAACAGCTTTTCACTCAGAAGCGTTCATGATGCGGAGGATTATATGGCAGAGCAGGTTGCCGGATACACGTTGACATTAAATGAAAAAGACGGAGGAACGGAGACGATCTCCGGAAAAGATATTGACATCTCCTATCAGGAGAGCGGTGCTCTTGAGAAAGTCAAGGAGGAGCAGAATCCATTTCTCTGGCCGACGGCACTGTGGACAAAATCCGATGTCACAACGGAAGTCGGAATCGAATATAATGAAGAAAAGCTGGCAGGGTTTGTTTCCATGCTGAAGTGCGTGACTTCCGCAGGCCAGACTGCCTCAGAAAATGCACATCCGGTATATGACGGAAACCAGTTTGTCATCCAGGAGGAAGTAGTCGGAAACCAGGTGAATCAGGAGACGCTTCTTCAGAAGGTAAAAGAGTCCGTAAGCGGCTTTAATCAGGAAATGAATCTGGAGACGGAAGGATGCTATATCACACCGGCTTACACGAAAGATTCTCCGGAAGTGCAGGCTGCGGTTGATACCATGAATAAGTATCTCCAGAGCAAGATTACATATGATCTGTCACCAAAGACAGAAGTAGTAGATAAGACGCTTATTTCCCAGTGGCTGACGGTTGATGAGAATATGCAGGTGACATTCAATACCGATCAGGTGAATGCCTATATTGCGCAGCTTGCTACAAAGTATAATACAGTTGGAACGACGCGGACATTTGTGACGGGCCGCGGAGATACAGTGCAGGTATCCGGAGGTGACTTTGGCTGGTATTTAAATCAGGAAGACGAGTATGCGGCTCTGGTTGCGAATATTCAGAGCGGCGAAGAAGTTTCAAGGGAGCCGAAATGGTCCAGAAGAGGAGCGGATCACGGAGACGACAATGACTACGGAGACACTTACGCGGAAGTGGATCTGACGACACAGAAATTCTGGTTTTTCCAGAACGGAGAAGTGATCATGAACTGTGATATTGTCAGTGGAACTCCGAATGGAGAAGATGACACACCGCAGGGAAGCTATGACCTGACTTACAAGACCAAGAATGCAGTACTTCGTGGAGAACTGCTTGCAAACGGAGAGTATTCCTATGAATCTCCGGTGGCATTCTGGATGCCTTTCAATGGAGACATCGGATTCCATGATGCGTCCTGGCAGACACGATTCGGAGGGGACTGGTACCTGAACCATGGTTCCCACGGATGTATCAATATGAAATACGATGATGCGGCAAAGCTTTATGATCTGATCAATGAGACGACACCGATCATCTGTCATTTCTAAACCAGATTTCAGAACGGAGCAAAGAAAACATGTATGAATTGTTAAAAAGAGACGGCCTCGCAAAAAGGGGCCGTTTTACAACGGTACACGGTGTTGTTGAAACACCGGTGTTTATGAATGTGGGGACGGCTGCCGCCATTAAAGGAGCAGTGTCCACCGATGACTTAAGAGAGATCAAAACCCAGGTGGAGCTTTCCAATACCTATCATCTCCACGTAAGACCGGGCGATGAGGTAGTAAAAAAACTTGGAGGGCTGCATAAGTTTATGGTATGGGACAAGCCGATTCTGACGGATTCCGGCGGATTTCAGGTGTTTTCCCTTGCGGGCCTCAGGAAGATCAAGGAGGAAGGAGTACATTTCCATTCTCACATTGACGGGAAGAAGATTTTTATGGGACCGGAGGAGAGTATGCAGATCCAGTCCAATCTGGCATCCACCATTGCTATGGCGTTTGACGAATGCCCGGCCAGTACAAAAGACCGGGATTATATTGAGCGTTCTGTCGCGAGAACATCACGGTGGCTTCGCAGATGTAAGGCCGAGATGGAGCGGCTGAACAGTCTTCCGGATACGATCAATCCGCATCAGCTGCTGTTCGGAATCAATCAGGGCGGAATTCTGGAGGATGTCCGGATTGCACATGCGCAGGAAATCGCAGAGCTTGATCTTCCGGGATATGCCATCGGAGGACTTGCGGTAGGAGAATCTCATGAGGAGATGTACCGGATTCTGGATGCCGTTGTTCCTTATCTGCCGCTTGAAAAACCAACGTATCTGATGGGAGTCGGTACCCCTGCAAATATTCTGGAGGCAGTGGACCGGGGCGTTGACTTTTTTGACTGCGTTTATCCGACACGAAACGGCCGGCACGGCCATGTGTACACGAATCATGGCAAACTGAACCTTTTCAATGCCAAATATGAACTGGATGACCGCCCGATTGAAGAAGGCTGCGGATGCCCGGTATGCCGGAAATATTCCAGAGCCTATATCCGTCACCTTCTGAAAGCAAAGGAGATGCTCGGCATGCGGTTCTGCGTACTTCACAACCTGTATTTTTACAATACAATGATGGAAGAAATCCGTGCCGCAATCGAAGAAGGCCGCTACAAAGAATATAAAAAGCAGAAACTTGAGGGAATGGCGCAGGGACAGAAAGGATAAAACCTGATAAAATTCCCAAAAGTACTTGATGAAACGGGAAAAATTGTGTATGATAGCAATAGTGTTTAGCTAGAAATTAGGAGGAAAGAATGATGGAATACACGTTACTTACAGAGTCAAGCGGAGGCATTTTCTCAAACCCGCTGTTTTTGATCCTTTTTTATGTAGTTGTTCTTGGCGGACTCTGGTTCATTCTGATGAGACCGCAGAAGAAAGAGCAGAAGAGGGTAGCGGCGATGATCGCTGATATGGAAGTTGGAGATACTGTTCTGACGACAAGTGGATTTTACGGAGTAGTGATCGATATCACAGAAGAAGATGTGATCGTAGAGTTCGGAAATAATAAAAACTGTCGTATTCCGATGCAGAAGGCTGCTATCATGCAGGTAGAAAAGCCTGGTGCAGGTGAAACAAAATAATGATAAGTCAGTGAAAAGAAAAGCAGATTCCGTTTTAGAGGGATCTGTTTTTTGTTGTTGAAAAAAGCCTCAGGCAGGTGGTTTTCATGGAGAAAACGGGTGGAAAAGGCACTTTTACGAGGTAAAGGGTTGAAACAAAAACAAAAATATTATATGATATTCTGTAACAGATTTTCTGGGAGGGATAGCAATGAAATTAAACATAGGAATTATAAAAGGAGACGGAATCGGCCCGGAAATTGTCACGGAGGCCATGAAGGTTCTGGATAAAGTAGGAGAGATATACGGACATACCTGTGATTACACGGAGCTTCTTCTGGGAGGCGCATCCATCGATGTGCATGGAGTGCCGCTTACAGATGAGACGGTGGAAAAGGCAAAAGCATGTGACGCTGTACTGATGGGGTCCATCGGAGGCGATGCAAAGACTTCCTCATGGTATCAGCTGGAACCGTCCAAAAGGCCGGAGGCAGGACTGCTTCGGATTCGTAAGGAGCTTGGCCTTTTCGCCAATTTAAGACCGGCAGTTCTCTATGAGGAACTGGAAGGGGCATGTCCTCTGAAACCGGAGCTCACCGAAGGCGGATTTGATTTTATGATTATGAGAGAACTGACGGGCGGACTGTATTTTGGTGAAAGAAAGACAGAAGAAAAGGATGGTGTCATGACCGCGGTGGACACACTTTCCTATAATGAAAATGAAATCCGCAGGATTGCAAAGCGCGCATTTGACATTGCCGGGAAACGTTCCCGCAAGGTGACAAGTGTGGATAAGGCAAATGTTCTGGATTCCTCCAGACTGTGGAGAAAGGTGACAGAAGAGGTGGCGGCAGAGTATCCGGACGTGACGCTGGAACATATGCTTGTTGATAACTGTGCGATGCAGATCGTAAAAAATCCAAAGCAGTTTGATGTGATTCTGACAGAGAATATGTTTGGAGATATTTTATCCGATGAAGCCAGCATGGTGACTGGATCTATCGGAATGCTGGCAAGCGCAAGCCTTAATGACAGTAAATTCGGCCTGTATGAGCCGAGCGGAGGATCCGCGCCGGACATTGCAGGAAAGGGAATCGCAAACCCGATTGCCACAATCCTTTCCGCAGCAATGATGCTTCGTTTCTCCTTTGATCTTGATAAGGAAGCGGACGCGGTAGAGAGGGCAGTGGATCAGGTTTTGAAAGACGGATACCGGACAGGAGATATCATGTCTGCAGGATGTACACAGGTCGGCACAAAGGAAATGGGAGATCTGATCTGTGAAAGAATTCAGGCATAATGACTATAGAAACAGAGTAAGGACAGGAGGAAGAAAGATGAGAAGTGATACTGTAACAAAAGGAAGCCAGCAGGCGCCGCATCGTTCTCTGATGAATGCGCTGGGACTGACAAAAGAAGAGATGGAACGTCCGCTTGTAGGAATTGTAAGCTCTTATAATGAGATCGTGCCGGGACATATGAATCTCGATAAGATTGTGGAAGCAGTCAAAATGGGAGTTGCCATGGCTGGAGGGACCCCGATCGTATTTCCGGCGATTGCAGTCTGTGACGGGATCGCCATGGGACATATCGGAATGAAGTATTCTCTTGTGACGAGAGATCTGATTGCAGACTCTACGGAAGCGATGGCTCTGGCTCATCAGTTTGATGCCCTTGTCATGGTTCCAAACTGTGATAAAAATGTGCCGGGTCTTCTGATGGCGGCGGCCCGGATCAATATTCCGACTATTTTTGTCAGCGGCGGCCCGATGCTTGCCGGACATGTGAAAGGAGAGAAGAGAAGTCTTTCCAGCATGTTTGAGGCGGTTGGAGCTTATGCGGCTGGAACGATTACAGAAGAAGAGCTGGATGAGTTTGAATGTAAAGTCTGCCCGACATGCGGTTCCTGTTCCGGAATGTACACGGCCAACAGTATGAACTGTCTGACAGAGGTGCTTGGAATGGGCTTAAAGGGCAACGGTACCATCCCGGCAGTTTACTCCGAGAGAATCCGTCTTGCAAAACATGCGGGTATGCAGGTGATGGAGCTCTGGAGAAAAAATATCTGTCCTCGTGACATTATGACCAGGGAAGCCGTTTTAAATGCCCTGACAGTGGACATGGCCCTTGGATGTTCCACAAACAGTATGCTTCACCTTCCGGCAATCGCCCATGAGATTGGAATGGATTTTGAGATTGATTTTGCAAACGGAATCAGCGAGAAGACACCAAACCTCTGTCATCTGGCACCGGCAGGACCGACATATATAGAGGACCTTAATGAGGCGGGCGGCGTTTACGCAGTCATGAATGAGCTGGACAAAAAAGGGCTTCTCTATACAGACTGCATGACGGTGACCGGAAAAACAGTGAAAGAAAATATCGCAGGATGTATCAATAAAAATCCGGAAGTCATAAGACCGGTAGATCACCCATATAGTGAGACGGGAGGCCTTGCCGTTCTGAAAGGGAATCTTGCTCCGGACGGAAGCGTGGTAAAACGTTCGGCGGTAGTAGAAGAAATGATGGTTCATGAGGGACCTGCCAGAGTCTTTGACTGTGAAGATGATGCAATCAAGGCAATCAAAGGCGGAGAGATTCATCCGGGTGATGTAGTGGTTATCCGCTATGTCGGACCAAAAGGCGGACCGGGAATGCCGGAGATGCTCAATCCGACATCCGCAATCGCGGGAATGGGACTTGGATCCAGCGTTGCCCTGATTACAGACGGACGATTCTCAGGGGCATCCAGAGGCGCGTCTATAGGACACGTATCGCCGGAGGCGGCAGTAGGCGGACCGATAGCACTCGTAGAAGAGGGAGATATCATTAAGATTGACATTCCGGGACTGAAACTGGAACTGGATGTTCCGGAAGAGGAGCTGGAAAGAAGACGCAAGGCATGGCAGCCGAAAGAGCCGGAGGTCAAGACCGGTTATCTGGCACGGTATGCAGCCATGGTAACAAGCGGAAACAGAGGAGCGATCCTGGAGATTCCGAAAAACTAGACGAAAGGAAGAAGAGCAATGAAGCTTACAGGAGCAGAAATTGTAATAGAATGTTTAAAAGAGCAGGGTGTGGATACCGTATTCGGATATCCGGGCGGTGCGATTCTGAATGTATATGATGCGCTGTATAAGCACCAGAACGAGATCCGTCACATCCTGACTTCTCATGAGCAGGGTGCGGCGCATGCGGCGGACGGTTATGCCAGGGCAACGGGAAAAGTCGGTGTATGTCTGGCCACAAGCGGACCGGGGGCGACAAATCTTGTAACAGGTATTGCGACTGCCTATATGGATTCTATTCCTGTTGTGGCAATCACCTGCAACGTCGGAGTATCCCTTCTTGGAAAGGACAGTTTCCAGGAAATCGATATTGCGGGAGTCACCATGCCGATTACGAAACATAATTATATTGTAAAAGATGTCAATAAACTGGCTGATACGATCCGGAAAGCGTTCCGGATTGCACGTAAGGGCCGTCCGGGTCCCGTACTGATTGACATTCCAAAGGATGTAACGTCCAATCTTGCCGAATATGAGCCGAAAAAAATCACACCTCAAAAGAGAAACGAAAAGGTCAATGAAGAAGATCTTCAGACGGCAGTAGAGATGATCCAGAACTCGAAAAAGCCATATATTTTCGTGGGTGGAGGCGCAGTGCTCTCCGATGCGGACGAAGAACTGTTTGAATTTGTTAAAAAGGTGGATGCGCCGGTTGCGGACACTCTGATGGGAAAGGGTGCGTTTCCTGGAACAGATCCATATTACACAGGAATGCTTGGCATGCATGGAACAAAAACATCGAATCACGGAGTCAGTGAGTGCGACCTTCTTGTTGTAGTGGGGGCACGATTCAGTGACCGTGTCACGGGAAATGCGGAGAAATTTGCGTCAAAGGCGAAAATTCTGCAGATTGACATCGATCCGGCAGAAATGAATAAGAATGTAGTTATCACGCATGGAATTACCGGGGATGTCAAGGTGGTACTTTCAAAGCTGAATCAGATGCTGGAGCAGCAGAATCACAGTGAATGGATTCAGACGATCGAAGCATACAAGGCAAAATATCCGATGACCTATCATCCGGACGTGTTAAGCGGACCGTTTGTCGTAGAGGAAATTTACCGGCAGACGAAAGGAGATGCTGTTATTGTAACAGAGGTCGGACAGAATCAGATGTGGGCCGCACAGTATTATAAATATCCAAAGCCGAGAACACTTCTGACATCCGGCGGTCTCGGAACGATGGGATACGGACTTGGGGCGTCCATCGGTGCGAAATGTGCGAGACCGGAAAAATGTGTGGTTAATATTGCAGGTGACGGATGTTTCCGGATGAACATGAATGAGATTGCAACAGCAGCACGTTATCAGATTCCGATTATCGAAGTCATTCTGAATAACCACGTACTTGGAATGGTGAGGCAGTGGCAGGATCTGTTCTATGGAAAACGGTATTCTGCTACCATACTCAATGACAATGTGGACTTTGTCAAACTTGCCGAGGCGATGGGAGCGAAAGCATACCGCGCCACAACAAGGGAAGAATTTGTCCGGATCTTTGAGGAGGCAAGAAACGCAGACGGACCGGTTCTGATTGACTGTCAGATAGACTGCGATGAGAAGGTATGGCCGATGGTTGCTCCGGGAGAAGCGATCGATCAGGTATTTGATGAGGGAGATCTGAAAGAAAAAGCAAAACAGAATCAAAAATCGACCTGCCGGGCGAAGGGGAATGTTTGGCCGGGAAACAGGGAGGAATCGTATGAGCAGAGTATATAATTTTTCGGCGGGACCGGCTGTTCTGCCAGAGGAAGTATTACAGGAAGCCGCAAAGGAGATGCTGGATTACAGGGGGACCGGAATGTCCGTTATGGAGATGAGCCACCGGTCTGCGGCGTTTGAAACGATCATACAGGATGCCGAGAAGGACATCCGGACACTTTTAAACATACCGGAAGACTATGAGGTACTGTTTCTGCAGGGAGGGGCATCGCTGCAGTTTGCAATGATTCCGATGAATCTCATGAAACACAAAAAGGCAGACTATATTCTGACCGGGCAGTGGGCAAAGAAAGCCTGGAAGGAAGCGCAGAAGTACGGAGAGGCAAAAGCAGCAGCCTCCTCTGAGGAGCAGAATTTTTCCTGCATCCCGGATCTGAGTGAGCTGTCTGCTTCCGGGGATGCGGATTATGTGTACATCTGTGAGAACAATACGATCTACGGAACGAAGTTTCATACCCTTCCGGATACGAAGGGCATCCCTCTTGTAGCGGATGTTTCCTCCTGCTTTCTGTCTGAGCCTGTGGACATTACAAAGTACGGCATCATGTACGGCGGTGTGCAGAAGAATATCGGACCGGCGGGTGTGACGATTGTGATTATACGGAAGGATCTGATCCGGGAAGAGGTGCTTCCGGGAACTCCGACCATGATGCAGTACCATGTCCACGCCAAGGCAGGTTCTCTTTACAATACGCCGCCTGCATACGGAATTTATATCTGCGGGAAAGTGTTCCGGTGGCTTCTGGATCAGGGAGGACTTCCGGGAATTCAGAAGAAGAACCAGAAAAAGGCGGCACTTTTGTACGAATATCTGGATGACAGCCGCCTGTTTTCCGGCACAGCAGCGAAGAAAGACCGTTCTTTGATGAATGTTCCATTTGTGACAGGCGACAAAGATCTGGATGCCAGATTTACGGCAGCGGCTGCAGAACATGGTCTGGTCAATCTGAAAGGACACCGGAGCGTTGGAGGCATGCGGGCCAGCCTCTATAATGCCATGCCATATGAAGGCGTGGAGGCACTTGTATCATTTATGGAAAAATTTGAAAAGGAGAATCGGTAATGTATCAGTATCAATGTTTGAACGCCATTTCGGAAGCAGGGCTTTCCCTCTTTTCGGAAGACTACCAGAGAACAGAAGAGATGGCCGGGGCAGACGCGGTTCTCCTGAGAAGCGCATCTCTGCACGAAACGGTATTTCCGGAGAAGCTAAAGGCAATCGCAAGGGCGGGAGCCGGAGTGAATAATATTCCGCTGGAAGACTGCGCGGAAAAAGGAATTGTAGTCTTTAATACGCCGGGAGCGAACGCAAACGGGGTGAAAGAGCTGGTGATTGCGGGGATGCTTCTGGCGTCCCGCGATATCATCGGAGGCATCGAGTGGGTGAAGGCCCATGCCGGAGAAGAGAATATCGCAAAGACAGCGGAGAAGCAGAAAAAGATGTTTGCCGGACAGGAGATTGAAGGAAAGAAGCTTGGCGTGATCGGTCTTGGAGCCATTGGCGTGCTGGTGGCGAATGCGGCGCTTCATCTTGGTATGGAAGTATATGGATACGATCCGTATATGTCGGTGGATTCCGCGTGGAATCTGTCGCGCCACATTCATCATGTGAAAAATCTGGAGACGATTTATCAGGAATGTGATTATATTACGCTTCATGTCCCGGCACTGGATGACACGAAAGGAATGATTGACCGGGAGGCTGCAGGGCAGATGAAAGACGGTGTAATTCTCCTGAACTTTGCAAGAGACCTTCTTGTTAAGGAAGAAGATCTGATCGAGGCACTGGAAACCGGGCACATACGGAAATATGTCACAGACTTTCCGACAGCGGGGCTGGCAGGAAGAGATCATGTCATCGTTATTCCCCATCTGGGTGCTTCCACGGAAGAGTCTGAGGACAACTGCGCCAGAATGGCTGTCCGGGAGATCCGGGAGTATCTGGAAAACGGAAATATCATGAATTCCGTAAACTTTCCGAACTGCGATATGGGAAAGAAAGGGAAAAATCCAAGAATTACCGTACTTCATCACAATGTGCCGAACATGATCGGCCAGTTTACGGCTCTTCTTGCAAAGAGAGGAATCAACATCGCGGATTTGACGAACAAAAGCCGCGGACGCTTTGCTTATACGATGATCGATATTGAAGATACGGATTCTTCCGGAATTGCGGAAGAACTTTCCAAAATCGAGAATGTCCTGAAAGTGCGTATCATTCTGTAAAAGAAAGAAAATATAAGGGAAATTTCATTCTTATTTAAGAAGTCTTTCATTGTATCCGGGAAAGAAGTGCGCTATAATCGTAACGGATAACATAGGAATCGAGGTCAGATACGAATGAAGAGAAACATTCTTTCTGTTGGAAAAAAGACGAAAAAAAATCTGTTTCATACAAAAAGAATACGAAATAAATGGAACGTACCGGCCGCTTTTGCAGCCGGTGTCGTTTTTTGTCTGCTGATTTTCCTTTTGGTGAAAGTTATGCCGCAGTTCAACCGGAACGAAGAAACGCTGATTGTACTGACTGCACGGTCTGAAACAATTTACCAGGGAGAAAATCTGCCGGAATTATCAGCCGGAGCAGAGTTCGCAGACGGAACGGGAACGAAAGAAAAGGAAGCATGGCTGAGCAAAGAGGCGGGATACCGTGTTCAGGATCTGCTGGATGATCTGAACGAAGGCGGTGATTACGAGGTAGAATGCGATGCGGACGGCAGTGAGGCTGGAGAATTTCCGATCCGGATCAGACTTTCCGGAGAACTGGAAAGTTCCCTTGAGAGTGAATGGAAAGGAAAAGTCCGGATCGAGGTGAAGGACGGTACTCTGACGGTGAAGAAGGATTCTTCGGAGGCAGGAAAATAAGTATTGACAAACCTGCAGATGTGAAGTAATATGGAAACAACTTCATAGATCTGCTTTGAAAATACGAAGAAAAGAAGTAGTAAGTATCATGGAATGTTACAGAGAGTCCCGCGTGGTGGAATGGGATACAGAAAGTGTTACTGAATTCCTCTTGGAGTAGAGTGCTGAATGTACAGACTAGTAGGCATTTCCGGCAGCAGCCGTTATCTGCAAGGGTATATCTGGAGACAGCGTACCTGATGAGGCAGTCATCGTGAGATGGCTGTAAAGTGAGGTGGAACCACGATGACAGTATCGTCCTCTGAGTAAATCAGAGGACTTTTTTTATTCTATAGAAAAGATCTTTGGACTCCCTATAGAATCAGGACACTTCCTTTGCAAGGTGATTTTCAAAGTCAGGAAAAGTGTGAGAAAGCAGGAGGAGAAGCATATGATTATTGTACTGAAACCAAGAACAACAGAAGAAAATTTGAACCGGGTAATAAAAATGGTAGAGGCAAAAGGTCTGGAGGCTCATGTCGTCCGGGGAGAAGAGATGACGATTATCGGATGTATCGGTGATACCGTCAGAATTGATCCGCGCCTGTTTGAGGTGGATAAAAGTGTAGATAAAGTCATGCACGTGCAGGAGCCTTATAAACTTGCAAACCGTGCATTCCACCCGGAGGACACCATTGTGGATGTATCCGGTGTCCAGGTGGGAGGCGGAAACATGGCGATGATTGCCGGCCCGTGCTCAGTGGAGAGTGAGGAACAGGTAATTGAAGTGGCAGAGGCAGTCAAGGCCGCCGGAGCCAATTTGTTAAGAGGCGGGGCATTCAAGCCGCGTACAAGCCCGTATTCCTTCCAGGGACTTGGACTGGAAGGACTGGAGATGCTCTGTAAGGCGAAGGAAGTAACGGGGCTTCCGATTGTGACAGAGCTGATGTCCGCAGAATACCTTGATATTTTCGATGAGAAGGTGGATCTGATTCAGATCGGGGCGAGAAACATGCAGAATTTTGACCTGCTGAAACAGCTCGGGAAGACCAGACGTCCGATCCTTTTGAAACGCGGATTAAATGCTACCTATGAGGAATGGATTATGTCTGCGGAATATATCATGGCGTCCGGAAATGAAAATGTCATTCTCTGTGAACGGGGCGTCCGGACTTTTGAGACTTATACAAGAAACACACTGGATCTTCAGGCGATTCCGGTACTGAAGAAGATGACCCATCTCCCGATTGTTGTGGATCCGAGCCATGCCGGGGGCAAATGGTGGCTGGTAGATACGATGGCAAAGGCGGCGGTAGCAGCAGGCACAGACGGGCTGATGATTGAAGTACATAATAATCCGGACTGCGCGCTGTGCGACGGAGGTCAGTCCTTAAAGCCGGAGAAGTATGCGGAACTTTTAAAACAGCTTCGAAAGATTGCACCGATTGTAGAAAAAACTTGGTAGAAGAAGGCAGGCGGAAGAAATGGAATTGAATGTTAATCTGGGAAAAGACAGTTACCGTATTTTGATTGAAAGAGGACTATTAAAAAGAGCGGCCAAAGAAATCCGGGAGATTTATCAGGGAAAGAAAATCGCGGTGATCTCTGACGACAGTGTTTACGCATTTTACGGAGAGAGCCTTCTGGAACAGCTGAAAGAATACTGGGAGTGCAGTGCAGTCATTCTTCCACATGGGGAGGCGTCCAAAAGTATTGATGTCCTTCCGGGAGTGTATGCACAACTGTTAGAAGCGGGAATTTCCAGAAGCGACCTGATCGTTGCCCTCGGAGGAGGTGTTGTCGGAGACCTGGCCGGATTTGCGGCGGCAACGTATCTGAGGGGAATTCCATTCGTACAGATTCCGACTTCCCTGCTGGCTCAGGTGGATTCCTCTGTCGGAGGAAAAGTAGCAGTTGACCTGAAAGAAGGCAAAAATCTTGTAGGGGCATTCTATCAGCCAAAGAAAGTCCTGATTGATCCGGATGTGCTGAAAACACTTCCGGAGCGTTACATCCATGACGGAATGGGAGAAGTCATCAAGTATGGCTGCATCAAGGATGCAGAGCTTTTTGCGCTGCTCAGGCGGGCCGGAAGTTTTGACGGACTTGCGGATTATCTGACGGAAGTAATTACAAGATGTGTGGATATCAAACGTCAGGTGGTGGAGGAAGACCAGTTTGATACCGGAGAGAGGATGTTGCTTAATTTCGGTCATACGCTGGCACATGCAGTGGAGCAGAGGTTCGCATATGAAAGAGAAAGTCATGGGGAAGCGGTTGCGATCGGCATGTATCAGATCACACGGATCTCGGAAGAACTGGGACTGACCCGGGAAGGAACGGCCGGGGAGATCCGAAAGATTCTGGAAAGCTACGGACTTCCGGTTTCCTGCGGCGTGCACCTCTCAGAACTGAAAGAAGCCATGAAGCGGGATAAGAAAAACTTTAAAAACAGTCTGAGGCTTATCCTTCTGAAAGAAATCGGAGAGAGCATCATTTATCCGTCGGATTTGTCATTTTTTGAAGATGAACGTATGGTATAAAAATACAGCAGGGAAGAAGTCTCTTTCCTGCTGTGTTTTTAAGAATTTTGTCTTTCGGTTCCGGAACCCTAAGCATTCCGGCCTGCGATCAGTGCATGAATCTTGTCTGTCGGATTCAGCACAGAACTGATGGCGATATCATGATTCATGGAATCGATGATGATTGCCAGGAATTTGCTCATGTCTGCTTCGATGAAGTATGGACGTTCATAGATCTCCGGCGGCAGATAGGTCAGATTCGTTGTAATCAGACGATCTATATAGCCTGTCCGGTAATAGTCGTCAAATTTCTCAAGCCCGTCGGTAAAGAGTCCGAATGTAGTGCAGACAAATACCCGGGATGCGCCCCGGTCTTTGATCTGTCTTGCAACATCCAGCATACTTTCTCCGGAAGAGATCATGTCATCTACGATGATGGCGGTCTTTCCCTTTACATCATCACCGAGAAATTCGTGGGCAACGATCGGATTTTTTCCATTTACGATTGTGGAGTAATCTCTTCTTTTATAGAACATTCCCATATCCACGCCAAGAACATTGGAAAAATACACTGCACGATGCATCGCACCCTCGTCCGGGCTGATGATCATGAGATGATCCTTGTCAAGCTTCAGGTCAGGCTCCGCTTTCAGAAGCGCTTTGATAAACTGATAAGGCGGATTGAAGTTGTCAAAGCCTTTCAGAGGAATCGCGTTCTGCACACGCGGGTCATGGGCATCAAAGGTGATAATGTTGGATACTCCCATGTCAACCAGTTCCTCCAGTGCCTGGGCACAGTCCAGAGATTCGCGTTTGGTACGTTTGTGCTGGCGGCTTTCGTAAAGAAACGGCATGATGACATTTAATCTGTGAGCTTTGCCGTTTGCTGCGGATATGATACGTTTCAGATCCTGATAATGATCGTCCGGCGACATGTGGTTCAGATGACCGTTCACTGTATAGGTCAGACTGTAGTTGCAGACATCGACCATGACAAAAAGATCTTTTCCGCGGACCGATTCGCCCAGAACGCCTTTTGCCTCACCAGAACCGAAACGCGGGCAACTGTGCTCTATGAGATAATTTTCGCATTTATAGGATGCGAAAAGTGCGGAATCTACATATTTTTTAAGGGATTCCTTGCGAAATCCGACAATATGGTCGTTGACCTTCTTCCCAAGAGTTTCGCAGCTCTTGAGCGCGGCGATTTTAAGCGGAGCTGTCGGAAGCACCTGCTCTAACATTTTTATATTTGTCATAAACCCTCCTATGTAAGAAAACATGGAATTAAGACGCGGCATCAGCCGTAATCTCAATCCATTTATAACATTTTTTTATAGGTATGGCAAGAAAGGAATAGAAAAAATTGCATTTTGGGAAGGAATTTAGTATTATGAAAAAGGCAGGAAAATGAAGAGGAAAAGGAGACGAGATATGGAAAAACAGCGGAAAAGACATGAACATCTGGTTTCGGCTGTAGAAGAGGGAAGTATTGCATGGGAGATGGGCATCGAACCGGGGGACAGGCTTCTTTCGATAAACGGTCAGGAAATCGAGGATGTTTTTGATTACCATTACTATGTCAATGATGAGAATCTTCTCGTTCTGATTGAGAAGCCGGACGGCGAGCAGTGGGAACTTGAGATAGAAAAAGAATATGAGGAGGATCTGGGTCTGACCTTTGAGCAGGGTCTGATGGATGAGTACCGGTCCTGCAGAAACAAGTGCGTTTTCTGTTTTATTGATCAGATGCCAAAGGGGATGCGTGAAACACTGTATTTCAAAGATGACGATTCAAGACTGTCTTTTCTGCAGGGAAATTATGTGACGCTGACAAATATGAGCGACCATGATATTGACCGGATCACCCGTTATCATCTGGAGCCGATCAATATTTCCTTCCATACGACAAATCCTGAACTTCGATGCAAAATGCTTCATAACCGGTTTGCGGGAGAAGCATTGAAGAAGGTGGACCGCCTTTATGAGGCGGGAATTACGATGAATGGACAGATTGTACTCTGTAAGGGATTAAATGACGGTCAGGAACTGGAACGGACGATACAGGATCTGACAGCATATCTTCCGAAGCTGCAGAGTGTATCGGTCGTGCCGGTAGGGCTGAGCAAGTACCGCGACGGACTTTACCCGCTGGAGCCGTTTACGAGAGATGATGCAAGAAAAGTGCTGGATACGATCCACCGGTGGCAGGAAAAAGTATATCAGGAATACGGATATCATTTCATCCATGCCGGAGATGAATGGTACATCCTGGCAGGATACGAAATGCCGGAGGAGAGCAGGTACGATGGATATCTGCAGCTGGAAAACGGGGTCGGCATGATCCGGCTTCTTCAGAATGAATTTGAAGAAGGCTTTCAGAAAATCCGTCCGACAGACCGGAAGATGTCCCTGTCGATTGCAACCGGAGCGCTTGCCTATGATTATCTGAATGAGTTCATCGGGCGGATGAAAGAAAAATGTCCGAATCTGGATGTTCATCTATATAAGATCCGCAATGAGTTTTTTGGAGAAAGCATTACCGTGTCCGGCCTGATTACCGGACAGGATCTGATCAAACAGCTGAAAGGGCAGGAACTTGGGGACAGGCTTCTGCTTCCGTGCAATATGCTAAGAAGCGGAGAGGATGTTTTCCTGGACGATGTGACAGTTTCGGAGTTAGAAGAAACTTTACAAGTGAAGATAGATATTGTAAAATCAAGCGGACAGGATTTTATCGATGCAGTTTTAAAGGAGAGGTACGATGAGTAAACCAGTAGTTGCGATCGTAGGACGCCCGAATGTCGGGAAGTCTACGTTATTTAATGTTCTGGCCGGGGAGATGATCTCGATTGTCAAAGACACACCGGGAGTGACAAGAGACCGTATTTATGCGGATGTATCCTGGCTGGACAGAGACTTTACATTGATTGATACAGGAGGAATCGAGCCGGACAGCTCGGATATTATCCTTTCACAGATGCGGGAGCAGGCGCAGATTGCGATAGATACGGCAGATGTGATTATTTTTATTACAGATGTGAGACAGGGGCTTGTAGATGCAGACTCCAAGGTTGCAGATATGCTGCGCCGCGCGAAAAAGCCTGTGATTCTTGCAGTGAACAAGGTAGATAATTTTGACAAATTTATGCCGGACGTCTACGAATTTTATAATCTTGGAATCGGAGACCCGAATCCGGTATCTGCATCCTCCAGGCTTGGAATCGGAGACCTTCTGGACGCAGTTGTCGCGTATTTCCCGGAAAAAGACAAAGAAGAGGAGGAGGACGAAAGACCGCGGGTTGCCATTGTCGGAAAACCAAATGTCGGAAAATCCTCCATCATCAATAAACTTCTCGGGGAGAACCGTGTCATTGTATCGGATATTGCAGGGACAACACGGGATGCTATTGATACGGAGATTGTTCATAACGGAAAAGAGTATGTATTCATTGATACAGCAGGTCTTCGCAGAAAGAGCAAGATCAAGGAAGAGCTGGAACGGTACAGTATTATCCGGACCGTAACCGCGGTAGAAAGAGCAGATGTTGTTTTGATGGTGATTGACGCAGTGGAAGGTGTAACCGAGCAGGATGCTAAAATCGCCGGAATCGCGCATGAGCGCGGCAAGGGAATCATTATTGTAGTCAATAAATGGGATGCGATCGAGAAAAACGACCGGACCATGCGTGAATATGAAGGAAAGATCAGGAATGTACTGTCCTATATGCCGTATGCGGAGATCATGTATATTTCGGCAAAGACAGGGCAGAGGATTCAGAAGCTCTTTGATATGATCGATATGGTGATTGAAAATCAGTCCCTGCGGATTGCGACAGGCGTGCTGAATGAGATCATGACAGAGGCAGTTGCCATGCAGCAGCCGCCTTCTGATAAAGGAAAACGCCTGAAACTTTACTATATTACACAGGTATCTGTCAAACCGCCTACTTTTGTGATTTTTGTCAACGATAAGGAACTGATGCATTTTTCTTATACAAGATATCTGGAGAACAAGATCAGGGAGGCATTCGGTTTCCGGGGAACTTCACTGAAATTCTTTATCAGAGAAAGAAAGGAAAAGGAGAAGTAAGGTCATGGAACGGATCGTGTGTATTTTGATCGGGTATGTTTTCGGGCTTTTCCAGACAGGATATATTTACGGGAGACTGCAGCATGTGGATATCCGGAAAATGGGGAGCGGAAATGCCGGTTCTACAAATGCGCTGAGAACACTCGGGGTCAAAGCGGGAGCGTGTACGTTTTTGGGGGATTCCTTTAAGTGTATTTTTGCCGTTCTGGCAGTACGGCTGATTTTTGGAGAAACACATGGAGACATTCTTCCACTTCTTTCTATTTATGCCGGAATGGGAGCAGTGCTTGGACATAATTTCCCGTTCTATCTGAAATTCAAAGGAGGAAAAGGAATTGCGGCCATGGCAGGACTTCTGGCCGCCCTTACGAATGTCTGGATCTGCTTGATTGCGATCGTGGTATTTGTTACAATAGTAGCAGTAACAAAATATGTTTCCGTTGGTTCGATTGCGGTCGTTCTGATTTTCTTTGCAGGTGTCGTATTCCGCGGACAGACAGGAAGCTACGGTATGGCTGCGCCATATCTCCATGAGATGTATGTGGTGGCAGCATTTCTTGCAGTTCTTGCAATCTGGAAGCACAGAGCGAATATTCAGAGACTGTTAAGCGGCACAGAAAATAAAATCAGCATCGGAAAGAAAAAATAGGAGGCACAGTATGGCAAAAGTTGGAATTATGGGAGCCGGCAGCTGGGGAACGGCGATTTCATGGCTTCTGACAAACAATGGACATGAGGTGACTGTCTGGTCTATCGACGCGAAAGAGGTGGAGATGCTTGACAGAGAGCGGGAACACAAGTCCAAACTTCCGGGGGTGAAGCTTCAGGACAGTATCCGTTTCACAAATGAGATCCGGGAAGGCATTGAAGGAAAGGACTTTGTAGTGCTTGCCGTTCCGTCACCATTTACGAGATCGACGGCTCAGAGGATGTGTCCTTATGTGAAAGAGGGGCAGATCCTTGTCAATGTGGCAAAGGGGATCGAGGAAAAGACGTTGATGACATTGAGCGAGCAGATTGAGGAAGAAGTGCCTCAGGCGGACGTGGCGGTTCTTTCGGGACCAAGCCATGCGGAAGAAGTAGGAAAGGGTCTGCCTACCACATGTGTAGTCGGTGCAAAAACAAGAGAGACGGCAGAGTACCTTCAGAAAGCATTTATGAGCGAAGTGTTCCGTGTGTATACAAGTCCGGATATCAAAGGCATCGAACTGGGAGGATCTTTGAAAAATGTCATTGCTCTTGCCGCCGGTATTGCGGATGGCCTTGGATACGGCGACAATACAAAAGCCGCTCTGATCACAAGGGGGATTGCTGAGATTGCACGTCTGGGAGTAAAGATGGGCGGAAAGATCGAAACCTTTACCGGGCTGACAGGAATCGGTGATCTGATTGTGACCTGTGCAAGTGTCCACAGCCGGAACCGGAAGGCAGGATATCTGATAGGACAGGGAAGGACGATGCAGGAAGCCATGGATGAGGTCAAAATGGTAGTTGAAGGCGTCTACTCTGCAAAAGCGGCAAAGCAGCTTGCCGGGCAGTACCAGATTTCCATGCCGATTGTAGAACAGGTCAATCAGGTGCTCTTTGAAGGAAAGAGTCCGGCCGAGGCGGTCAAAGAGCTGATGCTTCGTGACCGGAAAGAAGAACACAGTGCCCTTCCTTGGGGAGAAGAAGATACAGATACAAAATAAAACAGGTCTAAATACCTCCTTGCAGGCATACATTGGTATCAGCATTGCAAGGGGGTATTTTCATGGAGAATTTTCAGCTTTATCATGATATGCAGGTCAGAACAAACGGGGAAATCTATTTCGGGGTTGTAGGTCCGGTAAGGACCGGAAAGTCCACGTTTATCAAACGGTTTATGGATCTTCTGGTTCTCCCGCATATGAATGATGAAAATCAGCGGGCGAGGACAATGGATGAACTGCCACAGTCCTCTTCCGGAAAAACCATTATGACAACAGAACCTAAATTTATTCCAAAAGAGGCGGCGGAGATTACACTTTCAGATGATGTCCGGGTTCGGGTCCGGCTGATCGACTGTGTCGGATATATGACAGAAGGGGCAAAAGGGCATATCGAAGACGGGGAGGAACGCAAAGTTAAAACACCGTGGTTTGACTATGAGATTCCGTTTACAAAAGCAGCCGGAATCGGAACAAGGAAGGTGATTCATGATCATGCCACTATCGGAATTGTAGTGACAACGGATGGAACGATCGGAGAGATCCCAAGAGAAGCGTACCGGGACCCGGAAGGAAAGACCATCCGGGAACTGAAAGATATCGGGAAACCCTTTCTCGTTCTGGTAAATTCAGCAAGGCCTTACGGGAAGGAAGCGTCAGAGACCGTAAAAGAGATCCAGGAGTCCTATCAGGTGGCGGCGATGCCGGTCAATTGTGAGCAGCTGAAAGAGGAGGATATCCATCGGATGATGGAGGAGATCCTGTTTGAATTCCCGGTTTCCGAGATGGAATTTTATATACCAAAATGGGTGGAAATGCTGCCGCGAAGCCATAGAATCAAGGAAGAAATGGTATCCTATATCAGAGACTTGATGGAGGAAAAGACGGAAATCCGGGATTTTATCGGAGGAATCGAACAGCCGGATGATACATATATCGAAAGTGTCCGTGTGGATCATATTGCGATGGATACCGGATGTATCCGGATGGAAATCCGTGTTTACGAGAAATACTATTATGAAATGCTCAGTGAGATGACAAACATGAAGATACAGAATGAGTACGAACTCCTTAGGGCCATGAAGGAAATGTCCGCCCTTCAGGAGGAGTATGCCAATGTCAAAGATGCTATGGACAGTGTCAGGGCAAAGGGGTATGGAGTGGTGAGTCCGAAGAAAGAGGAGATTTCCCTTACAGATCCGGAGATCATCAAGCAGGGCAGCAAGTACGGGGTGAAGATCCATTCGGAGGCACCGTCGATTCACATGATACGGGCCAATATTGAAACGGAGATCGCGCCGATTGTGGGCAACGAGCAGCAGGCTCAGGATATCCTGCGGTACATCAAAGATGCGAAAGAGCAGGAAGGAGGAGTCTGGGAAACCAACATTTTTGGAAAAACAATCGAGGAACTTGTGATGGACGGAATGCGGCATAAGATTACGATGATCAATGACGAATGTCAGGGAAAACTTCAGGATACGATGCAGAAAATTGTAAACGACAGCAATGGAGGGATTGTCTGTATCATTATCTAAACCGGATAAATGGGCCTGTACGCAAAAAGTTGAAAAACTTGATGAACGTACAGGCCTCTTTGTGGTATACTTGATCTGTTAGAGAAAGAAGGAGAGCGGATATGATAATGATTACGGGCGGAAGCTTTCAGGGAAAGACAGAGTATGCCAGAGCACAGTACCCGGACCGGGAGATCATCGTACATTTTGAAGAACAGATTTTACAGTGCATCCGGGAGAACAGGGATCCAGCAGCGTACACCGGGCAGTTTATTGAGAGTCATCCGGATGCAGTTGTTCTGATGGATGAAATCGGAAACGGGATTGTTCCGGTGGACCGGGAGGAGCGGGCATGGAGAGAGGCTGCAGGACGTGCCGGATGCCGGCTGGCAAAAGAGGCCGGGGAGGTCTACCGCGTCATGGCAGGGATCGGGATCAGGATCAAATGAGCAGGGAAAAATATCCGCGGTTTCCGCTCTTTTTGAGTCTGTGCGGCAGAGAGATCCTGATTGTCGGCGCCGGGAATATCGCGGTCCGGAGAGCCGGCATCCTTCTTCCTTTTGGCTGCAGCATCCGGATGTGCGCTCCGGAAAGAGAGGATGAGCTGAAAGAGCCTCTCAGAGGATGGATTCTGGACGGAAAGGTCCGGTACGAGAGCAGGCGGTTTGAAAAGGATGTGCTGACCGGCCGGGAGTTTCTTGTGTTTGCGGCGACGGATGAAAACGAAACAAACGCAGAGATTGTTCAGATATGCAGGGGAAAAGGAATTCTGGTGAATAACGCATCGGACGCTTCCATGTGTGATTTCTTCTTCCCGTCTGTACTGCGGGATGAGGAGATTGTAATCGGAATTGCAGGGGATGGAAGCGACCACAGAAAGGTAAAGCAGATACGAAAAAAGATACAGGACATGCTGAAAGGAGAGAAAAGACCCAAATGAAAGTCACTTATCTGTATCACAGTGGATTTACAGTAGAAGATGAACGTGCAATGTATGTTTTTGATTACTATAAGGGGAAGCTGCCTGAGACAGAGGCCGATAAACAGATGTATGTTTTTGTGAGCCACCGCCACAGCGACCACTTCAATCCGGAAATTTTTGAGTGGGAGAAAGAGCATCCGAAGATCCAGTACATTCTGTCGGATGACGTGGAGGCGGATCCTGCTCCCAACCGGATTTTTCTGCCTCCGGATAAAAAAATAAAGATCGGAACGCTGAAAATAGAGACGCTTCGTTCTACGGATGAAGGCGTTGCTTTTCTCGTTGCCTTCCGTGACAAGAGAATTTATCATGCAGGTGATCTGAACTGGTGGCACTGGGAAGGCGAGAGTATTGACTATAACCGCAGTATGCGTAAAAATTACCAGAAGGAAATCAAAAAGCTTGCACGAAAGAAGATCGATCTGGCGTTTGTCGTTCTGGATCCAAGACAGGGCGGAGCGGCATTTTCCGGCATTGATTATTTCATGAGAAATGTGAGGGCAGAGCATGTCTTCCCGATGCACATGTGGAAGGATTATGGGCTGACAGACCGTCTGCTGACTTCAGAAATTTCCTCGGGCTACCGGAACCGGATTCACCGCGTATGGGAGGAAGGACAGACTGTGGAGATCAAGGAACGGAAGGGAGAATAACAATGCTTGTAAAAATCTATACGGACGGTGCGGCAAGAGGAAATCCGGACGGACCGGGAGGATATGGAACGATTCTCTCCTATACCGATCCGAAAGGACAGACCCATATACGGGAGCTTTCCCAGGGGTATGAAAAGACAACTAACAACCGGATGGAGCTGATGGCAGTCATTGCCGGACTGGAAGCGCTGAACAGGCCCTGTGAAGTGGAAATCTATTCGGATTCCAAATATGTAGTGGATGCGTTTAATCAGCACTGGATTGACAACTGGATCCGGAAGGGCTGGAAGCGAGGGAAAAATGAGCCGGTCAAAAACATCGATCTCTGGAAACGGCTTTTGGAGGCGGCAAAGCCGCACAAGATGACATTGATCTGGGTAAAAGGGCATGACGGCCACCCGCAGAATGAACGATGTGACGAACTTGCGACAACGGCAGCGGACGGTGAGGACCGGATCGTTGATGAAGGACTTGCAAGTGAAGGCCAAGTGTGATATTGTATTACAGGTGCAGGTAAGATAAACAGTCGCGGCTGCGAATCCCGAAAGGGTGCAGACGAGGAAAGTCCGGGCTTCACAGGGCAGGATGCCGGATAACGTCCGGTGGAGGCGACTCCAAGGATAGTGCAACAGAAATAAACCGCCGCTTATGCGGTAAGGGTGGAAAGGCAGTGTAAGAGACTACCGCTTTTCTGGTAACAGAAGAGGCACATGTAAACCCCATCCGAAGAAAGACCGAATGAAAACGATACGGCGGCCCGTCGTGTTTTAGGTGGGTTGATGGACTCCCGCGGCGACGCAGGAGCTAGATAGATGACTGTTCAAGACATAACCCGGCTTATCGTCTTGCCTGCCGTTTATACAGAAAGCAAAAAAAGGGTGCGGTGCTTAAACCGCACCCTTTTTATAAGCTTTCCGGCAGAATGATAGATTCCGTTTATGCGACAGCAGTTTTTATTGATAGCGCAGATAATCAGCTGCCATTTCAATCAGTTCTTTTGGGTAAAGAGTACCGTGAGAAAGAAATCCGGGAAAGAAGGCCCGGAGCTGCGCTTCGTTGGCGGCCGCTATCTGGCAGACAGTGCGGATCGCCCTCGCGATACTTGGGACAGAGACGTGATACATTTCGGCAATCGGCCGGTAGATTTCCTTTTGGATGTTACACAGACAATGCTCGTCTTCCATTACAAGAAAGACGGCCTCCTTCAGATAGTAAAAGCCTTTGTATCTCCCTGAAATTCCGATGCTTTTCAGAAAGATACTTAATTTTTCTTCCATATTTGATGTTGTCATCTTTGTTTCCTCCTTGGTTGGCCGGAAGCTTACATAACCTTTATATAAAAAGGGAGGAAAAAAGAAAGTCAAGATATGCAACAAAACGTGGCATTTTAACACGCACACCTAAAATATGGATAAAAAGAACCGGGAGGGCATCAGCCCTCCCGGCAGTTTATTTTCTATGATACTTTTCTTCGCAGTATTTGCAGCGGTACTCTTCACGTTCCGGATCCGTCAGAATAAATACATGATCCAGCTCCTGCTCGATGGAAGTGATGCAGCGCGGATTCTTGCAGCGGATCACATTGGTGATTTTTTTCGGAAGCTTCAGAGACATTTTATCTACAATTTTTTCATTCTCAATGATGTTTACCGTAATATTGTGATCGATGAAACCAAGGATGTCCAGATCGATCATCTCCAGCGGACACTCAATCTTGATGATGTCCTTCTTCCCCATCTTGTTGCTTTTTGCGTTCTTGATAATCGCGACACAGCAGTCCAGCTTGTCGAGACGCAGATATTTGTAAATATCCATACTTTTTCCTGCCTGGATATGATCCAGTACAAAGCCTTCGGAGATTCTTCCGATATTCAATGTATTTTTAACCATAATTAGCTCCTTTCCAGATTTGCAGATCAGTCGACATGGATGTCGAGAAGAGTAAGAATCAGTGCCATCCGTACATAAACACCGTATTTGGCCTGCTTGAAATAAACGGCGCGTGGATCGTCATCCACTTCCACGGAGATCTCATTTACTCTCGGGAGCGGGTGGAGCACAAGCATATCCTTGCTGGCAAGTTCCATCTTTTTCTTGTCCAGAATGTAGAAGTCTTTCATACGGACATAGTCTTCCTCGTTGAAGAAACGTTCTTTCTGAACACGGGTCATGTAAAGGATGTCCAGATCCGGAAGTGCTTCTTCCATACGGACAACCTCTTTGTATGGGACATTGTTGCGTCTCAGTACATCGTGGCGGATGTAGGTTGGAAGACGCAGCTCCTCAGGGGAGATCAGTACAAAGTTCAGATTGTCATAACGGACAAGTGCCTGAATCAGAGAATGAACAGTACGCCCGAACTTCAGATCTCCGCAAAGACCGATTGTCAGGTTGTTAAGACGCCCTTTTAAAGAACGGATCGTCAGAAGGTCCGTCAGCGTCTGGGTCGGATGCTGGTGTCCCCCGTCACCGGCATTGATAATCGGAATAGAAGAATGGGCAGCGGCTACCATCGGAGCGCCTTCCTTTGGATGACGCATCGCAACGATGTCAGCATAGCATGCCACAGTCCGAATCGTGTCCGATACACTTTCCCCCTTTGCAGCGGAACTCGAATCGGCAGAAGAAAAGCCAAGAACACTTCCGCCCAGGTTTAACATGGCAGCTTCATGACTTAAACGGGTACGGGTACTTGGCTCATAAAACAATGTTGCTAATTTTTTTCCTGCACAGGCATGTGCATATTTCGCTGGATTATTTTCAATATCATTGGCAAGATCTAAAAGCTTGTCCAGTTCTTCCACGGAAAAGTCCAGCGGACTCATTAAGTGTCTCATATAACATCCTCCTCTTGCTACCTAGCTCTCCTAATAATATATAATAAATTGATCTTGTTTTCAACAGCCAATTCAAATATGAACGTAGATTTTGCAGAAGAAATGTATTATAATATGGAAGAGTTTAAGCGAAGGAGGAAGCAGATGGCATCGTTAGAGGAACTGCGCGGTGAGCTGGATTGTCTTGATGAGCAGATCATCGCTTTATTTGAAAAACGGATGGAAGTCTGTTCTTTAGTTGCAGACTATAAGATTGAAAATGGAAGAAAAGTCTATGACCGGGCAAGGGAGCAGGAGAAGCTGCTAAAAGCAGTATCCCGGGTGGAGCATGCGTACAACAAGAAAGGAGTACAGGAGCTGTTTACCCTTCTGATGTCGGTCAGCAGGAAACTTCAATATCAGAAACTTTCCGCCTGCGGGACAACGGGGAGACTTCCGTTTATAGAAGTAAAAGAGCTGGATGTAAAGAATTCACGGATTGTATTCCAGGGAGTGGAGGGAGCCTACAGTGAGGCGGCGCTGAAGCAGTATTTCGGAGATGAAGTCAACAGTTATCATGTACGTACCTGGAAAGATGCGATGGACGCCATCGAGGATGGAGCAGCGGATTTTGCCGTGCTCCCGATTGAGAATTCTTCAGCAGGCGCAGTGAATGAGGTATATGATCTGCTTGTAGAATATGAAAATTATATCGTGGGAGAGACCGTGCTTCCGGTCAGCCATGTACTTGCGGGACTGAAGGGGAGCAAAGAGGATGAGATCACAAGAGTCTATTCCCATCCGCAGGGGCTGATGCAGTGTGAGAAATATCTGTATGACCATCCTGCAATGGAGAAGATCAGCGTACCGAATACTGCGGTTGCGGCACGCAAGATTGTGGAGGAGCAGGATGTGCACCATGCGGCAATCTGCAGCGCCTACGCGGCTTCTTTATACGGACTGGAAATTCTGCGGGAGCAGGTCAACGACAACCGTCATAATTCCACCCGCTTTATTATTGTGACCAACCAGAAGATTTTTCTGGAGCATGCGGACAAGATCAGTATCTGTTTTGAACTTCCGCACGAGAGCGGCTCGCTTTATCAGATACTGTCCCACTTTATCTACAACGATCTCAATATGACAAAGATCGAATCACGGCCGATCGAGGACAGGCCTTGGGAATACCGCTTTTTCGTGGACTTTGAGGGGAATCTGGCAGACGGAGGCGTGAAAAACGCGATCCGGGGACTGCGTGAAGAGACGAAGAGCATGAAAATACTGGGGAACTACTAGAAAACAGAAAAGAAGGAAGAGAAGATGCATACAAACGAACTGATGATTTACAGAAATATGGAATATGGTCGGATTCTCCAGGATATGACTTTTCTGATGGAGCATGCGGGAAGTGATTATTATAATCCGGAGGATCTGAAAAATCTGTTCTTTGAATGTGTCAATAAGATCCTTGAGCTTTCGGAACAGCATGGTCTGGAGGGAAATCTGTGGCATACCTATCTGACATTTCTGCTCGTTAACGACGAAAATGCCTACAGCACAGCCTGCGAGATCCGGGGAGCGGTTGAGGGAAGTGTCAATGACGTGGCGCTGCATGATTTCGCGATTATGAAGGAGCTGTTTGACTATGATGTAAAGGGGCTCGGTGAGAAACTAGGCACGAAAGCCCACAGGATTTTATTTGACTATCAGGGAACGAGGCAGGAAGGACATGTCTACAACCGTAGGGTAAGAGACCGGATCTGCACGTTGGCTGTCCACCTTGCAGGGACTTCTTCTCCGGAAGAATTTAAAACAGTCATGACCCAGTTTTACAAGGAGTTCGGGGTAGGGAAATTCGGGCTTCACAAGGCTTTTCGGGTCGAACATACTGAAGAGGGTGCCAGGATTGTTCCGATTACCAAGATTGCCCATGTCAGACTGGATGATCTGGTAGGATATGAGATCCCAAAGAAGAAGCTGATTGAAAATACAGAGGCTTTTGTACGGGGAAGAAAGGCGAATAACTGCCTGCTGTTTGGGGACGCGGGAACCGGAAAGTCCACTTCCATCAAGGCAATTCTGAACCAGTACTATGAAGAAGGACTGCGTATGATCGAAGTGTACAAGCACCAGTTCCAGGATCTCAATGATATCATTGCCCAGATCAAAAACAGGAATTACAAGTTTATCATTTACATGGATGATCTTTCTTTCGAAGAATTTGAGATTGAATATAAATATCTGAAAGCGGTGATTGAAGGCGGTCTGGAGCGTAAGCCGGATAACGTTCTGATCTATGCCACATCCAACAGAAGACATCTGGTACGGGAACAGTGGAGCGATAAAAATGACAGAAGAGATGATGATCTTCACACATCGGATACGGTACAGGAGAAGCTGTCCCTTGTGGCGAGATTTGGGGTATCGATCTTTTTTGTCGGTCCGGATAAAAAAGAGTTCCAGAATATTGTTCTCGAACTTGCGAAGCGTAACGGCATTCAGGTGGAGGAAAACGAACTTCTGCTGCAGGCAAATCAATGGGAGATGACCCACGGCGGCAGATCAGGAAGAACAGCACAGCAGTTTATTGACTACCTGCTGGGGAAAGCATAAAACATAAGAAAAGAGAGGATGAGACGATGAAAAAAGAGAATGTAAAGTATGGAGCGTATGTGCAGATTTTAAAGGAAGAGCTGGTACCGGCAATGGGATGTACGGAGCCGATCGCACTGGCCTATGCGGCAGCGAAGGCAAGAGAAGTCCTTGGGGAAAAACCGGATACAGTGAAGATCGGCGCAAGCGGAAGTATTATTAAAAATGTAAAATCGGTCATTGTACCGAACACAGATCATCTCAAAGGAATCCCGGCGGCAGCGGCAGCCGGAATCATTGCAGGAAAACCGGAAAAAGAACTGGAAGTCATCGCAGAAGTATCACAAGAACAGATTGAGGAGATGAAAGACTTCCTTAAGAACACGGATATTTCCGTAGAATACGTGGATAACGGCATCACTTTTGACATCATTGTAACAGAGACAAAAGGGGAATCCAGCGCGACAGTACGGATCGCGAACTATCATACAAACATCGTACTGATTGAAAAAGACGGACAGGTACTTTTTGAGGAAAAGGTAGAAGGCGAGAAAGAAGAGGGACTGACGGACCGTTCTCTTTTGAATATGAAAGATATTCTGGATTTTGCAGAAACCGTGGACATCGAAGATGTCAGAGAAGTGATCGGACGCCAGATCCGGTATAATACGGCGATTGCACAGGAGGGATTAAAAGGAAACTATGGTGCAAATATCGGAAGTGTTCTTCTCGAAATGGAAGGGGACAATATTCGTGTCCGGGCAAAAGCGATGGCAGCAGCAGGATCTGACGCGAGAATGAACGGATGTGAACTTCCGGTAATCATTAATTCAGGAAGCGGCAATCAGGGAATGACCTGCTCTCTTCCGGTGATTGAATATGCTAAAGAACTGAATTCCGGGGAGGAAAAGCTGTACCGGGCACTGACGTTGTCAAACCTTGTGGCAATCCATCAGAAGACCGGAATCGGAAGATTGTCCGCATACTGTGGGGCAGTCTGCGCAGGTGCGGCGGCAGGAGCCGGAATCGCTTATCTGCACGGAGGCGGATATGAAGAGATTGCACATACGGTAGTCAATGCGCTTGCGATCGTATCCGGAATTGTCTGCGACGGGGCAAAGGCATCCTGCGCAGCCAAGATCGCATCTTCAGTGGAGGCGGGAATTCTTGGATATAACATGTATAAATGCGGACAGCAGTTCTATGCAGGCGATGGTATCGTGACGAAAGGCGTTGATGAAACGATCAGAAATATCGGACGTCTTGGCAAAGAAGGCATGAGGGAGACTAATGTCGAGATCATTGATATCATGGTAGGAGAAGGGTGTAAATAAACGAAAGTAGGTGAAAAGATGCCGGCTTTTTTCGATGACATCGAAGCATTTCGCGGGGATGGAAGCAGAAACGAAAAGGGAGAATCACTGGAAGCGTTTCTGGAAAAGTATGATCCTTACAAATACAAAAATCCATGCTGTACGGTGGACATGGCAGTATTCGGGTATTCCGGAACAGAACCGGATCGGGCAGAGGACCTGAAAGTCCTCCTGATCCGGAGAAAGAATCATCCGAGTATCGGAGACTGGGCACTGCCTGGCGGGTTTATCGATCTTTATGAAGATCTGGAAGAATCCGCAAAACGGGAACTTTATGAAGAGACACATATTGAAGGAGTCGAGACAGAGCAGATCCGGGCCTTCGGGGATGTCAGAAGAGACCCGAGAGCGAGAGTGATCACTACTGCATTTATGGCTCTTGTCCGGCTGGAAGATGTGAAAGCACAGGCAGGCGATGATGCGAAGGATGCGGCCTGGTTTACAATTGATGTCAGCGAAAAAGAGACAGAAGAAGGGAGCTTCTATGCGATGGAGCTTTCTAATCCGGAACGGAAGCTTCTGTTGAAACCTTTGGTCTGTCTCCGGGAAACCGGGGAATTGATCCGAAAAGAAGAGACTGTCATCCGGGACCGCGGCCATGTGGCATCTGATCATGCGGCCATTCTGCTTCTTGCCTGGCTGAAACTGAAACGCAGGATGGAAAACGCAAGAGCAAAAAAGGAGACAAAAATCAAATGAAATGGAATAAATTCAGACTACAGACGACAACTCAGGCGGAGGATGTTGTCAGTAGTATTCTTACGGACATCGGAATCGAGGGCGTGGAGATCGAGGACAAGGTTCCGCTTACACAGAAAGAAAAGGAGCAGATGTTTGTTGACATTCTGCCGGAGACCGCACTGGATGACGGCGTGGCGTATTTAAGTTTTTATCTGGAAGAGAGCGAGGACAAAGAAGCAGTTCTTGAGAAAGTCAGAAATGAACTGGACGAAATGAGAGAATTCATGGATCTGGGACCTTGCACGATCGAGGAATCCCAGACCGAGGATGTGGACTGGGTCAATAACTGGAAACAGTATTTCCATCAGTTTTACGTGGATGATATCCTGATTATTCCGTCCTGGGAAGACGTAAAGCCGGAAGATGAAGGAAAGATGATTATCCATATCGATCCGGGAACCGCGTTTGGAACCGGGATGCATGAGACAACACAGCTGTGCATCCGGCAGATTAAAAAGTATGTGACAGATACCACACGAATTCTGGATGTAGGATGCGGAAGCGGAATTCTCGGCATGCTGGCACTGAAATTTGGCGCAGACTATTCCGTAGGAACGGATCTGGATCCGTGCGCGATTGACGCCACTCACGAAAACATGAAAGAAAACGGGGTGTCAAAAGATCGCTATGAGGTCATGATCGGAAATATCATCGATGATAAAGAAATTCAGGACCGTGTCGGATATGAAAAATACGATATTGTTGCGGCAAATATTCTTGCGGATGTCCTTGTCGCCCTGACTCCGGTGATTGTAAACCAGCTGAAACCGGGCGGAATTTATATTACAAGCGGCATCATTGATGACAAGGAAGAAGTTGTAAAGCAGGCGGTAAGTGATGCAGGACTGGAACTTCTTGATGTAACCTGTCAGGGAGAATGGGTCTGCGTCACAGCGAGAAAACCGCTGGAAAAGGCGGGAGAGTAACCAGCATGCAGCATTTTTTTGTGACACCGGAACAGGTGGAGGAAGAAGAGATTACGATTACCGGAAGCGATGTGAACCATATCCGGAATGTGCTGCGCATGAAGAAGGGCGAACAGCTTGAAATCAGCGACGGCAATAATAAAAAATATTTGTGTGAGATCCGGGAAATGACTGCGGATACCGTTCAGGCCGGGATCCTGGAGGTTTATCATACAGATACGGAGCCGGCCTGCCGGACTGTCCTGTTTCAGGGGCTGCCAAAAAGCGACAAGATGGACTGGATTGTGCAGAAGGCTGTGGAGCTTGGTGTATCCGAGATTGTTCCGATGGCTACCCGCAGGGCGGTCGTAAAGCTTGACGCGAAGAAAGCAAAAAAGAAGACGGACCGCTGGCAGGCAATCGCCGAGAGCGCCGCAAAACAGGCGGGACGCGGAGTGATACCGGAGGTTCACGATGTAATGAGCTTTTCGGAGGCACTTGCCTTTGGCAGGACACTGGATCATGTATTCATACCGTATGAGCTTGCCGAAGGAATGGAAGAGACGAGAAAACAGCTTCAGTCACTGAAAAAGGGAGAATCTGCAGGGATTTTTATCGGACCAGAAGGCGGATTTGAAGTGGAAGAAGTAGAAAAAGCCGCGGCGGAGGCCGGGGCGGCTCCGATTACACTTGGTAAACGGATCCTGCGTACCGAGACGGCGGGACTATTTGTACTTTCTGTTCTCTCGTATCTGATGGAAGAATAAAACCGGTGTCAAGATCCGGAAGAAATCATATGGTAATAAAAAAGGCGGAAAGGTAAGATCTGATGGAAGTATATTTGGACAATTCGGCAACAACAAAAGCATTTGACGCGGTCGGCGATCTGGTCCGGAAGGTGATGTGTGAGGACTATGGAAACCCGTCATCCCTGCACCGGAAAGGGATGGAAGCAGAGCAGTATGTCCGCAGCGCGAGGGAGACTTTCGCGAAAATCCTGAAAGTCCAGGAAAAGGAGATTTTCTTCACTTCTGGAGGGACAGAAAGCGATAATCTTGCGCTGATCGGGACGGCACGGGCATACAAAAGACGCGGTAACCACCTGATTACAACGGCGATTGAACACCCGGCCATTTTAAATACGATGCGGTATCTGGAAGACGAGGAAGGATTCCGGGTCACCTACCTGCCGGTGGACCAGTACGGCAGAGTGAAGCTCTCCGCGCTCCGGGAAGCACTCTGCAAGGAGACGATTCTTGTTTCCATCATGTATGTAAACAATGAGGTCGGATCTGTTCAGCCGGTCAAGGAGGCGGCCGGCATTGTGAAGGCATACAACAGGGAGATTATTTTCCACTCGGATGCCGTACAGGGATTTGGAAAGTACAGAATTTTTCCAAAAAGAGAAGGAATCGACCTCCTGACAGTCAGCAGCCACAAGATTCACGGACCGAAAGGAATGGGAGCGCTTTATATCAGCGACAAGGTGAAAATCCGTCCGATTGTGTTCGGAGGGGAACAGCAGAAAAATATCCGGTCCGGAACGGAAAATGTGCCGGGAATCGCGGGATTTGCTCTGGCTGCAAAAATGATTTATTCGGATCTGGAAGAAAAGACGGCGCGGATGCGGAAACTGAAAGAGCGTTTCATAGAAGGAATCAGGCAGGTGGACCATGTGTCTGTACACGGACTGCCGGATGAAACAAGCGCTCCGCATATTGTCAGTGTCGGAATTGCCGGAATTCGGAGTGAAGTACTGCTTCATACACTGGAAGAAAAAGGAATCTATGTATCGTCAGGCTCGGCCTGTTCTTCAAATCATCCTGGTATCAGCGGGGTGTTAAAGGGAATCGGTGTGGAGCGTGAATATCTGGATGCGACACTGCGGTTCAGTCTTTCGGAATTTACAACAGAAGAAGAAATTGACTATACGCTGAAAACATTATATAATTGTATACCGATGCTCAGAAGATACAGACGGAGATAAAGGAGAAAGAAATGACATTTCAGACGTTTTTGATAAAATACGGAGAGATTGCGATCAAAGGGAAGAACCGTTACATGTTTGAAGACGCACTGGTGCGTCAGATCCGCTTTGCTCTTCGCAACACAGAAGGAACATTCCGTGTGCATAAATGTCAGGGGCGCATTTATGTGGACTGCGACGGATATTATGACTTTGATGAGACCGTTGAGAGCCTGAAAAAGGTATTCGGGATTGTCGGCATCTGCCCGGTTGTCCGGACAGAGGTCAAAGAGTTTGAAGAATTGAAAAAAGATGTAGTGGCATACATGGACGAAGCATATCCGGACAAAAATCTGACATTTAAAGTGGAGTCGAGGCGCGCAAAGAAGACCTACCCGGTCAACTCCATGGAGATGAACTGTGATCTGGGAGAAGCGATCCTGGATGCGTTTCCGGAGATGCGGGTGGACGTTCACAATCCGGATGTGCTCCTGAACGTGGAGGTACGGGAAGAGGTTTATATTTATTCCCACATCATACCGGGGCCTGGCGGAATGCCGATCGGAACAAACGGCAGTGCCATGCTGCTCCTCTCGGGAGGAATTGACAGCCCGGTTGCAGGTTATATGGTAGCAAAAAGAGGCGTCGGTCTTGAGGCGGTTTATTTCCATGCACCTCCGTACACAAGCGAGCGGGCAAAACAGAAGGTAGTGGATCTTGCAAAGAAGGTGGCGGCTTACACCGGACCGATCCGGCTCCATGTTGTCAACTTTACAGATATTCAGCTTTACATCTATGATAAATGTCCTCATGATGAGCTGACGATCATTATGAGAAGATATATGATGCGGATTGCCGAGACGATTGCAAAGGAAAATGGCTGTCTGGGACTGATCACAGGGGAAAGTATCGGACAGGTTGCAAGTCAGACGATGCAAAGTCTTCTTGTGACAAATGAAGTATGTACCCTTCCGGTATACCGCCCATTGATCGGATTTGACAAGCAGGAAATCGTAGAGATTTCAGAAAAGATTGATACTTATGAGACTTCGATTCTTCCGTACGAAGACTGCTGTACGATCTTTGTCGCAAAGCATCCGGTGACCAGGCCGAAATTGGATGTGATCAAGCGTTCTGAGACAAGGCTGTCGGAAGATATTGACCGTCTCGTACAGGAAGCGCTTGACACAACAGAAGTCATCGATGTGGAAGCATAGGAGAATTGGAAAAGTTTCCAGAGTGAATGAGGGTCCTTTTGACTCTCTTATGGAATAAAAAAATCCCCCGCGCTCAACGTGGGGGATTCGATTTCATCTAAACAAGATAAGGTTTTAAAACTTCTAAAACTTCATCAACGCCAGCATCAGCGTGAATGTTTAAATCAATCGGTTTAGATAAATCCAGGCTGAAGATACCCATAATGGACTTTGCGTCGATTACGTATCTGCCGGATACTAAATCGAAATCGTAATCAAATTTTGTAATGTCGTTTACAAATGATTTTACTTTGTCAATCGAGTTTAATGAAATCTTTACTGTTTTCATTGGAAACACACTCCTCTCTCTTTGTTTATATCAATATCTTATGATAGTACAATTAAAAAGTCAAGAAACAACTTGCCAAAGAAATGGAAGAAATTTCGTCATATTTTATAAAATTTTAGAAAAGGACTGAGGAAAAAATGAAAAAAGCGGCACTTCATAATCTCGGATGCAAAGTAAACGGATATGAGACAGAGGCCATGCAGAAACTTCTTGAAGAAGATGGATATGAGATTGTCCCTTTTCATGAGAAGGCGGATGTTTATGTAATCAATACCTGCACAGTGACAAATATTGCTGACAGAAAATCCAGACAGATGCTCCACCGTGCAAGAAAGCTGAATCCGGAGGCGGTGATAGTGGCGGCAGGATGCTACGTCCAGGCACAGGAAGAAGCGGGACAGGCGATTGAGGGAATCGACATTCTGATCGGGAACAATCAGAAAAAGAATCTGATCAGCCTTCTCCATGCACATGAACAGCATGAGGATATAAAGGCGGTGATTGATATCAATCATACCGGCGAGTTTGAAGAACTCTACGTGGATTCAGCCGGAGACCATACGAGAGCCTACATCAAGATTCAGGACGGATGCAACCAGTTCTGCACGTACTGTATTATCCCGTATGTGCGGGGCAGGATCCGCAGCAGACAACCGGAGGAAATCGTAAAAGAAGTGGAACGGCTTGCGGATGCCGGCTATCAGGAAGTAGTTCTGACCGGAATTCATGCAAGTTCCTACGGGGTGGATTTTGTGAATCCGAAGATGGATCTGGATTCCTGGGTGACTATGGAGGGAGAAAAAAAAGATCTTCTCTACCTGATTCAGCAGATCCATAAAGTAGAAGGAATCAGGAGAATACGCTTAAGCTCGATCGAGCCGAGAATTATTACAGAAAAATTCGCAAAAGAACTTGCAAAGCTTCCAAAGGTCTGCCCGCATTTCCATCTGTCCATGCAGAGCGGCTGCGATGCAACGCTAAAGAGAATGAACAGACACTATACGAGCAGAGAATACTATGAAAAATGCGGTATTTTAAGAACGTATTTTGAGCATCCGGCGATTACAACGGATGTTATTGTAGGCTTCCCGGGAGAGACGCAGGAGGAGTTCGAGACGACCAGGGCGTTTATTGAAAAAGTCGGATTTTATGAGACTCATGTGTTTAAGTACTCCAGAAGAAACGGTACAAAGGCGGCGTCCATGCCGGACCAGGTGCCGGAACAGAAAAAGGCGGAAAGAAGCCAGATCCTGCTTGATCTCTGTAAAAAGAAAAAGAAAGAGTTTGAAGATCAGATGATCGGAAAGCAGGTAGAAGTCCTTCTGGAGGAAACCTTTGAAAAAGACGGGGTCCTTTACCGGACGGGCCTTACAAAAGAATATGTAAAAGTTGCGGTAAAGGCTGATAATACGAGGGAAAATCAGATTCTGGAAATGACCATTGAGAATCATTCTCAAATTATGGATTGAATTTTAGATGGGATTATATTAGAATAGAGTAGTAGTATTGGAGGTCGCAACGATGAAAGATTTATCAAACACACAGTTTTTCCAGGTGGGCCAGGGCCCGCAGATTCAGGCAAAGGATATTCTTGAGATCGTTTATAAGGCTTTGCGTGAGAAAGGATACAATCCGGTCAACCAGATGGTTGGTTATATCATGTCCGGAGACCCGACTTATATCACAAGCCATAACGGTGCAAGAAGTCTTGTCATGAAGATGGAACGAGATGAACTGGTCGAAGAGATGCTCAAAGCATATATTGAGCACAATGGCTGGGAGTAACGATGAGAGTAATGGGATTGGACTTTGGCGCGAAGACCGTAGGAGTCGCTGTGAGCGATCCTTTAGGTCTGACTGCCCAGGGGGTCGAAACAATTACTAGGACGCAGGAGAACAAGCTGAGAAAGACACTGGCGAGGATCGAGACACTTGCCGGAGATTTTAAGGTGGAAAAAATTGTGCTTGGATTCCCGAAACACATGAATAATGATATCGGAGAGCGTGCCGAGAAGACACTCGCGTTTAAGGAAATGCTTGAGAGACGGACCGGGCTTGAGGTGGAATTATGGGATGAGAGGCTCACGACAGTCTCTGCTGAGAAAGTACTGATGGAAAGCGGCGTGCGCCGGGAAAACAGGAAACTCTATATAGATAAAATTGCAGCAGTTTTCATACTGCAGGGATATCTGGATTCCGTTGGTATGAGAGGAGTTTAGAATGGAGAAAATTATGTTTATGCCGGAAGGTTCGGATCAGCCGGCAGCATTCTATGTTTTGGAACAGACAAAAATCAGGGGAATTTCCTATATTCTTGTGACGGATAAAGAAGAGGGAGATGCGGAATGTCTGATTTTAAAAGATAAAAGCAATAGCGAAGGGGAGGACTCCCTGTATGAGATCGTAGAAGACGAAGTGGAACTTCAGGCAGTATCGAAAGTGTTTGAAGAACTTCTGGAAGATGTGGGGATCGAACTGTAGCTTTTTGCGGATCTTATTACCAGTCAGAGAATGAATGGACGGAAAATAAAATCATGGAGGTGTAGATTTGAAAAAAACGAACAATTCAAAATTGCGTATCATTCCGATAGGCGGACTGGAGCAGATCGGAATGAACATTACTGCCTTCGAATATGAAGACAGTATTATTGTGGTAGACTGCGGTCTTGCATTCCCGGAGGACGACATGCTGGGAATTGATCTTGTGATACCGGATGTCACCTATTTAAGAGATAATATTTCAAAAGTGAAAGGGTTTGTGATTACCCACGGACATGAAGACCATATCGGAGCGCTGCCGTATGTATTGAAAGAACTTAATCTTCCAATTTACACGACAAAACTTACGATGGGCATTATCGAAAACAAGTTAAAAGAACACAATCTGATGAGGAGTACGAAGCGGAAAGTCGTACGCCACGGCCAGTCTATTAATCTCGGGAAATTCCGAATTGAATTTATCAAAACAAACCACAGCATTCAGGATGCGTCTGCGCTTGCCATTTACTCACCGGCGGGGATTGTTGTTCATACGGGAGACTTTAAGGTGGATTACACGCCGGTATTCGGTGACGCGATTGATCTGCAGCGCTTTGCCGAGATTGGAAAGAAAGGCGTACTGGCGCTGATGTCGGACAGCACCAATGCGGAGCGGCCGGGATTTACCCAGTCTGAACGTACGGTCGGACGGACATTTGACCATATTTTTGCGGAGCACACTAATACGAGAATTATTATCGCGACGTTTGCATCGAACGTGGACCGTGTGCAGCAGATTATCAACTCTGCTTACAAATATGGCAGAAAAGTTGTCGTGGAAGGACGGAGCATGGTCAATATCATCTCTACCGCCGCGGAACTGGGATATCTGGACATTCCAAAGAATACACTGATCGAGATTGACAAGCTGAAAAACTATCCTCCGGAGAAGACGGTTCTGATTACGACAGGAAGCCAGGGAGAGTCCATGGCGGCACTTTCCCGCATGGCAGCGGATATTCATAAAAAAGTGACCATTATGCCGGGAGATACGGTTATTTTCAGTTCCAACCCGATCCCGGGAAATGAGAAGTCTGTATCGAGAGTGATCAATGAGCTCTCTGCAAAAGGGGCAAATGTGATCTTCCAGGATGCCCATGTATCCGGACATGCCTGCCAGGAAGAACTGAAACTGATCTATTCTCTTGTGAAGCCGAAATATGCGATTCCGGTACATGGAGAGTACCGCCATATGAAAGCAAATGCAGGGATTGCGGAGCAGCTTGGAATTCCGAAGGAAAACATTTTCATTCTCCATGCCGGAGACGTGCTGGAGCTGGATGACAAGGGTGCAAAGATTGCTGACCATGTGCAGACGGGAGCGATCCTTGTCGATGGACTTGGCGTCGGCGATGTGGGAAATATTGTGTTAAGAGACCGCCAGCATCTGGCAGAGGACGGAATCCTGATCGTTGTTCTGACCCTTGCAAAAGGAACAAACCAGCTGCTGGCCGGACCGGATATTGTGTCCCGCGGATTTGTCTATGTACGGGAATCCGAAGGGCTGATGGAAGAGGCGAAAGAGGTGCTTGGTGTCGCTCTGGAGGGATGCTTAAGCAGCCGTAACGCAGACTGGAGCAAAATCAAACTTGTAATCCGTGATACCATGAATGAGTTTATCTGGAAGAGAACAAAGAGAAGACCGATGATTCTTCCGATCATTATGGACGTCAATGTATAGGCGGGAAAGGGACAAAACGGATGATAGTGGATGAGAGGATCGTAGATTACATCCGTTCACTGGAAACACGAAACAGCGAAATACTGGAAATGATTGAGCAGGAAGCACTTAAAGAGCGGGTTCCGATTATCAGAAAGGAAATGCAGAGCTTTTTAAAAGTGCTTCTGCTTTTGAAAAGGCCAGAACGGATTCTGGAGATCGGTGCCGCGGTCGGGTTTTCGGCACTGCTCATGAGCGAGTATGCTGGAAACGGATGCAGAATCGATACGATCGAAAATTATGAAAAGCGGATTCAGAAAGCTGAAGAAAATATCAAAAGAGCCGGAAAAGAAGAGCAGATTCATCTTCTGAAAGGGGATGCGATGGAGATCTTAAAGACACTGGAAGAACCGTATGACATGATCTTTGTCGACGCAGCGAAGGCACAGTATATTGCCTATTTTCCGGAAGTGATGCGGCTTTTAAACAAGGACGGGATGCTGATCTCGGACAATGTCCTTCAGGACGGCGGAATTATGGAATCCCGGTTTGCTGTGGAGCGGCGTGACCGGACGATCCACAGTAGAATGAGAGAGTATCTCTATCTTTTAAAACATGACGAAAGACTGGAGACAGCTGTCGTGCCAATCGGGGACGGGGCGTCTGTCAGTGTAAAGAAGGAGTGAACAAAAATGCGTCATCCGGAATTATTAGTGCCGGCGAGCAGCCTGGAAGTGCTGAAAACCGCAGTGATTTTCGGGGCAGATGCCGTATATATCGGTGGAGAGGCCTTTGGCCTTCGTGCGAAAGCGAAAAATTTTTCCATGGAAGACATGAAAGAAGGAATTGCCTTTGCGCATGAACATCAGGTGAAAGTCTATGTGACAGCCAATATTCTTGCGCACAATGCAGACCTTGAGGGCGTACGGGCATATTTTCAGGAATTAAAGGAAATTGGACCGGATGCACTGATCATTGCAGATCCGGGAGTGTTTGAGATCGCAAAGGAGGTCTGTCCTGAGATTCCGCGCCATATCAGTACACAGGCGAACAATACAAACTATGGTACCTACCTCTTCTGGCATCACCAGGGAGCGGAGAGGGTTGTGACGGCAAGAGAGTTGTCTTTGGATGAAATCCGGGAGATCCGTGAGCACATTCCGGATGACCTTGAGATCGAAACATTTATTCACGGGGCAATGTGTATTTCCTATTCCGGCCGCTGCCTTCTGAGCAATTATTTTACCGGCCGGGACGCGAATCAGGGGGCATGCACCCATCCGTGCAGATGGAAATATTCCATCATGGAAGAGACAAGACCGGGCGAATACATGCCGGTTTATGAAAATGAACGTGGAACCTACATTTTTAATTCCAAGGATCTGTGCATGATTGAGCACATTCCGGAATTGATGGAAGCCGGGATCGACAGTTTCAAAATCGAGGGAAGAATGAAGACGGCTCTCTATGTAGCCACTGTGGCACGGACCTACCGGAAAGCGATCGATGACTATCAGGAGAGCCCGGAGCTTTACGAGGAACATATGGACTGGTACAAAGAGCAAATCGCAAACTGTACCTACCGCAAATTTACAACAGGCTTCTTCTTCGGAAAGCCGAATGAAGAGGCGCAGATTTACGATAACAATACCTATCTGAAAAATTATACGTATCTTGGTATTGTAGACGAGATAAAGGACGGTCTCATCCGGCTGGAACAGAAAAATAAATTCTCTGTAGGTGAGGAGATTGAGATCATGAAGCCGGATGGAAGCGATGTGAAGACGAAAGTCCTTGCAATCTATGACAGCGAAATGCAAAGTCAGGAATCTGCCCCGCACGCCAGACAGCTTTTGTGGGTGAAGCTTGACAGGGAAGCATCCAGATACGACCTTCTGAGGAAAAAAGAAGAATAAAGAAGACATAGTATGTAAAACACGGCAGAAAACGCCGTGTTTTTTTAATCCTCAAAGAAGAGACGGAGTTTTTCAATAGCGCTCTTTTCAATCCGGGAGACGTAGGATCTGGAGATGCCAAGCCTTTTCGCGATTTCACGCTGTGTCAGGATTTCCTCGTTGTAGAGACCGTAACGAAGTTTCAGCACCAGACGTTCTCTCTGAGAAAGTTCGGATTCTACTTTTTGATATAGTTTTCCAATATCATCCTGGAGTGTGATCTGCTCATCCACTTCCCGTGCCTCGGATTCCATAATGTCAAAAAGACGGATTTCGTTTCCCTCCTTGTCAGTTCCGATGGGTTCGTAGAGGGAAACCTCCCCGGATACTTTTTTCCGGGAGCGCATCAGCATCAAAAGTTCATTTTCAATACAGCGGGCGGCATAGGTGGCAAGACGTACGCCTTTGTCCGGATTGAATGTCATGACAGCTTTGATCAGTCCGATGGTTCCGATGGAGATCAGGTCCTCGGTATCTTCGGAAAGATGCTGGTATTTTTTGACCACATGTGCTACAAGGCGCAGATTATGTTCAATCAGGATGTATTTTGCTTCCAGATCTCCCTCTGTATACTTCTGCATATAATACTGTTCTTCGTCGGCAGTGAGGGGCTGTGGAAATGATTTCAAGGGAATACGCACCTCTTAACATGTTTGCTATCAGTTTATGAGAATGTAGGATTTTTTGTGCTTTTCCAAAATAAGAATTGACATTTAGGGACGAAGGGACTACCATGAAAGCAAAGATCTGAAAATTCACATGCCGGTTCCGGCAGAAACAGGGATTCACCTGGGTATTTCAACGGGAAAATCAGAAAAAGAAATATGGGATTTGCAATGGTAAAATCAGCAGTGATGGATGGACTGACGGTGAGAGAAGTCTGCGTGGAGGCTGATACAGGGAGCGGCCTTCCGGTTTTTCACATGGTAGGGTATCTTTCGTCCGAAGTAAAAGAGGCTGGAGAACGTGTCCGGACAGCGATCCGCCATACAAGGGCGCGTCTGCAGCCCCAGAGGATGGTGGTCAACCTGTCGCCGGCAGACATTCGAAAGACAGGTGCCTCATTTGATCTTCCGATTGCGGTGGCCCTTGCTTTGTCGGCGGGGAGTATTATGGACCGGTGTGAAAAGAGGGTCCTTTTCATTGGCGAACTGAGCCTGGATGCCAGAATACGGAAGGTAAGAGGTATCCTGCCGATTGTTTCTTATGCCAGAGAAAATGGATACGAGATCTGTGTCGTACCGTGGGAAAATGAGACAGAAGGGAAGCTGGTTTCGGGAATCGAGGTGGTTGGAGCCGCCACGCTTTCCGAAGTATGGAATTTTCTTGAAACAGGGGAACGGCCGGTCAGAAAGCAGCAGGCGGCAAAAGTGCGTGACAGAGACAAAAGTGAGCTTGACTTTGCGGATATAAAGGGTCAAAGTGGTCTGAAACGAGCTTCGGAAGTGGCTGCCGCAGGAGGTCATAACATTTTATATCTTGGCCCGCCGGGTTCGGGAAAAACCATGGCGGCACAGCGGCTTCAGACCATTTTGCCGGATCTGGACGCCAGGACCGGGATGGAGGTAACGACGATCTACAGTGCAGCAGGACTTTTAGATGAAGCGCAGCCGCTGCTTATCCGGCCGCCGTACCGGGAAGTCCACCATACGGTAACAAAAGCAGCACTTCTTGGAGGCGGCAGATATCCGACACCGGGAGAATTAAGCCTTGCCCATGGGGGAATTCTTTTTCTGGATGAGCTTTCCGAGTATCAGAGAACGGTGCTGGATGCGCTGAGAGAGCCTCTGGAGACAAAGCAGGTACGGATAACAAGAAAAAAAGGCACTTACATCTTTCCGGCGGATGTACTGGTTGCTGCAGCTATGAACCCGTGTCCGTGCGGAAACTATCCGGATCTGGAGCGCTGCCGCTGTACACCCGGCGAGATTCACCGGTATCTTGGCAAGGTCAGTCAGCCGTTTTTGGACAGGATGGATATTTGTATCGAGACGCCGAAAATTTCCTACGGGGAGCTGACATGCGAAAAGCAGGAAGAATCTTCCGGAACAATCCGGGAAAGAGTGCTTCGGGCCAGGAAAATCCAGAAGAAAAGGTATCGGGAAAGGGAGATGTTGACAAACAGCAGAATGGGACGGAAGGAAATCGAGGAATTCTGCTGTTTAGAAGAAAAAGAGAAGCAGATGATTGAACGCGCGTTTGAACGCCTGAATCTGACAGCCCGCACCTACTACAAGACACTGAAAGTAGCGCGGACCATTGCGGATCTGGAAGGAAGCGGCCAGATCCGTACGAATCATCTTGCGGAAGCAATCAGTTACCGGATGGTAGACCAGACAATATGGGGGAATCAGAAAAGATGAGTAAAGAAGAGGAGTTTGTATTCTGGCTGGCATGTATCCAGGGAATTTCATCTTCCAAAAAAAGACTCCTGCAGGAGACATTCGGCTGTGCGAAAGCAGTCTATTATATAGAAGAAACAGGACGGAAATCATGCTGGTTTTTAACGGAAAAGGAGAAAGCAGCTCTCAAAGAGCATCAGAAGGAGGCAGTTCTGGATGAACGGAAAAGAGTCTGGGAAAAGGCCAGGAAAAAGGGGATCAAGCTTACATACTGGACAGACAGTGCCTATCCGGAAAAGCTTTCCCGGATCGCGCAGCCACCCTATGCACTGTTCGGAGCCGGGAAGGAATGTTTTGCCTTTGAGGGTGTGACTGCGGCAATTGTAGGAGCAAGAGAGGCAAGCGCATACGGCAGGCAGATGACATATGAGTATGGGAGAGAACTGGCAAAAGCCGGAATGAACATCATCAGCGGCATGGCAAGAGGAATCGATGCTGCAGGACTGGAAGGAGCGCTGCTGGAAGGGAAAGGGCATTGTGCAGTGCTTGGTTCCGGAGTGGATGTCTGTTACCCGAAAGACAATCAAAGGCTTTATCAGAGACTTTGGGAAGACGGAAGGATCCTCTCGGAATATCCGCCTGGAACACCGCCGCTTGCCCGTAATTTTCCTCCAAGGAACAGGATCATCAGCGGGCTTGCCGATGTGGTTCTTGTAATGGAGGCAAGAAAAAGGAGCGGCTCTTTAATCACGGCTGACTTTGCGCTGGAACAGGGAAAAGACGTATATGCCCTTCCGGGGCCTGTGACCAGTGACTTGAGCCGGGGGTGCCACCAGCTGATCCGGCAGGGCGCTGGTATTTTGGTTTCACCGGAGGAATTCCTTTGTGATTTGCCGTATAAATTGCAGAAATCACTCATAGAATTCTGTAAAAATCCGGTTAAAAATTCAAACGAAAATGAAATAATGCTTGAAAGTCCTGAAAAATTGTTGTATAGTGTTCTGAGTTTGGAGCCTAAAAATATACAGGAAATCGAGGATCAGTTATCGCTTCCGAGAGGTGAAATCATGGAAGCGCTGTTGAATCTGGAGATGAATGGATGGATCCAGGAAGTTTCAAAAAATGATTATATCCGATTGAAGTAAGATTTGAAGTTGGATGGAGGAATAGGTATTATGGCACGTTATCTGGTGATTGTGGAGTCACCTGCGAAAGTAAAGACGATCAAAAAATTTCTGGGAAGCAATTATGTGGTGATGGCATCCCAGGGACATGTGCGCGATCTGCCGAAAAGCCAGCTCGGTATTGATGTAGAGCACGATTTTGAACCAAAGTATATTACTATTCGCGGAAAAGGAGAGATCCTTGCGCAGCTTCGCAAAGAGGTCAAAAAGGCGGACAAGATTTATCTTGCGACTGACCCTGACCGTGAAGGAGAAGCAATTTCATGGCATCTGACCAAGGCGCTGAAACTGGAAGGGAAAAAGGTTTACCGTATCAGTTTTAACGAGATCACAAAGAACGCAGTCAAGGAGTCCATCAAGAACGCCCGGGAAATCGATATGAATCTGGTTGACGCACAGCAGGCGAGAAGGGCGCTTGACAGGATTGTAGGATATAGAATCAGCCCTTTGCTCTGGAAGAAGGTAAAACGCGGCTTAAGTGCAGGCCGGGTACAGTCTGTGGCGCTTCGGATTATTGCGGATAGAGAGGCGGAGATTGATGCGTTTATACCGGAAGAGTACTGGACGCTGGACGCGGTTTTAAAGGTACAGGGAGAGAAAAAGCCTCTGCGTGCAAAATTCTATGGGACGAAAACAGAAAAAATAGTGATTCGTTCTGCCGAAGAAGAACAGAAGATAGAAAAAGAACTTGAGAATGCCGATTTTCATGTTGCAGAGGTCAGAAAAGGAGAGCGCACCCAGAAGTCTCCGCTTCCGTTTACTACCAGTACCCTGCAGCAGGAAGCATCCAAGGTACTGAATTTTGCGACACAGAAGACAATGCGGATTGCCCAGCAGCTATATGAAGGAATTGATATCAAGGGTCAGGGAACGGTTGGTATCATTACCTATCTCCGTACGGATTCCACCCGTGTTTCCGAGGAAGCGGAGCGTCTTGCGAGAGAATATATCTCCTCTATTTACGGTGCAGAATATGTAGCGGACACAGAAAAGAAAAAGGACGGGGGAAAAAATATTCAGGACGCCCACGAGGCAATCCGTCCTACGGATATTTCCAGAACACCGGCTTCTCTCAAAGAGTCTCTTTCGAGAGACCAGTTCCGCCTGTATCAGCTGATCTGGAAACGCTTTGCGGCGAGCCAGATGCAGCCGGCGAGATTTGAGACGACTTCCGTCAAGATTGACGCGGGCAATTACCGGTTTACCGTTGCAGCATCCAAAATCGCATTTGACGGATTCCGTTCCGTTTATGTACAGCCGGATGAAGAAAAGGCAGAGAACAATGTCCTGCTCAAAGGGCTGGATGAACAGTCCGTCCTGACAAAAGAGGATTTTGAAAAGAAGCAGCACTTTACGCAGCCGCCGGCACACTACACAGAGGCGTCTCTTGTAAAGGCACTGGAGGAACTGGGAATCGGACGGCCGAGTACGTATGCTCCGACGATTTCCACGATTATTGCAAGACGTTACGTTGCAAAGGAAAATAAAAATCTTTATCTGACCGAGCTGGGCGAAGTAGTCAACAATATGATGCTGAAATCTTTCCCAAGTATTGTGGATGTGAATTTTACAGCCAATATGGAAGGACTTCTGGACCGGGTTGCCGAAGGCAAAGTGCAGTGGAAATCGGTAATCAGCAATTTCTATCCGGATCTGGAGGAAGCAGTGGAAATAGCGGAAAAAGAGCTTGAGGAAGTCAAAATCGAAGATGAGGTGACCGATGTTATCTGTGAAGAATGCGGACGGAATATGGTCATCAAATACGGACCTCACGGGAAATTCCTGGCATGTCCGGGATTTCCGGAATGCCGCAATACGAAGCCGTATCTGGAAAAGGCGGGTGTATCCTGCCCGAAATGCGGAAAGGATGTGGTAATCCGGAAGACCAAAAAAGGAAGACGCTACTACGGATGCGAAAATAATCCGGAATGCGATTTTATGTCCTGGCAGAAGCCGTCTGACAGGAAATGCCCGAAATGCGGCAGTTATATGGTAGAAAAAGGGAACAAACTTGTATGCTCTGATACCTCCTGCGGGTATGTTGAAAAAAAAGAAAAAAAATAATTTCCGAAATTTATTGATAACATGGAAATTGTATGATAATATTAAAATATGAGCCGCATATTCTATAATTTGTTCGTACAATTACATGGAACAACGTCATGAATTTGAATGGAGGAAAATTATGAGTGTACAATTATTGGATAAGACGAGGAAAATAAACAAATTGCTTCACAATAATAATTCCAGTAAAGTTGTTTTCAATGATATATGTGAAGTGCTTACGGAAATTCTGAATTCAAATATCCTTGTGGTAAGTAGGAAAGGGAAAGTTCTGGGAATCAGTAAAAAAGAGGAGATCCGCCCGCTGACAGAACTGATTAATGGAGAAGTTGGCGGACATATTGATTCCATGCTGAACGAACGTCTGTTGAGCGTTCTATCAACGAAGGAAAATGTCAACCTCCAGACACTGGGATTCGATGCCGAAACAGCGAAAGGCTACCAGGCGATTGTATCTCCGATTGAGATCGCGGGAGAACGGCTTGGAACTCTGTTTATTTACAAACAGGATGAAGAATATGAAATTGACGATATTATTCTCAGCGAGTATGGTACAACAGTAGTCGGACTTGAGATGCTCCGTTCTGTCAATGAAGAGAATGCAGAGGAGACGAGAAAAGAACATATTGTTCAGTCGGCGATCAGCACGCTTTCGTTTTCAGAGCTGGAAGCGATTATCCATATTTTTGACGAGCTTGACGGTATGGAGGGAATTCTTGTCGCAAGCAAGATCGCGGACAGAGTAGGAATCACAAGATCTGTCATTGTAAATGCGCTTCGTAAATTCGAAAGCGCAGGCGTGATTGAGTCCAGATCCTCCGGAATGAAAGGAACCTATATTAAGGTGGTGAACGACTACGTATTCACGGAGCTGGAAAAGATAAAAAAAGAAAAGCAAAAATAGAAAGGCATTGAACAGTAGGATATGCAAATAGAAGGGAGCGTCAGTATTCTGAGGCTCCCTTTTAGGAAAGGAGAAATAAAAATGTACGAGGACGGAGCTGCTGTTTTACAAATGAAAAAGGTATTTTTGAAAGATGAGAAATATAACCGGAAAAAATATATGACACGCATAAAAAACTATGATCCGCAGCAAGAAGAGATGACGCTTTACACAAGCCGGGGCGATGTGGACGAGTTTTCCCTGGATGCTGTATATGAATGTATTTTTGAAGTGAAAGAAGGCCGGTTCGGATGCGAAGGAGTCATTCGGAAACGTTTCCGCAGCCAGGAGAAGGATCAGGTTGTATTCCGGATTCAGAACGGGTTTTATAAAGTTTAAACGGACAGAATTATAAACGAATTATAAAGAATGAGAATGGATGTTGACAAATAAAATAGAGAGTGCTATTTTATTACTAGAGTGTTTTAGCACTCTAGTTCAATGAGTGCTGATAAACTGATAGGCAATGAAGGAGGAACAATCATGAAATTAGTACCATTAAGTGACAGAGTTGTATTAAAACAGATGGAAGCAGAAGAAACAACCAAATCCGGGATCGTGCTTCCGGGACAGAATAAAGAAAAGCCGCAGCAGGCAGAAGTCATCGCGGTAGGACCGGGAGGACTGGTCGATGGGAAAGAAGTGGAAATGAAAGTTTCTGTTGGAGATAAAGTCATTTATTCAAAATATGCAGGTACAGAAGTAGAGCTTGACGATGTAGAATATATCATCGTAAGACAGAGCGATATCCTCGCAGTGATCGAAGCTTAAATTCAGAGTGACAGATAATAATATTTAAAATAAACAGATTATGGAGGGATTTGAAATGGCTAAGGAAATCAAATATGGAGCAGAAGCCAGAAAAGCGCTTGAAGCAGGCGTAAATAAACTTGCTGACACAGTCAGAGTTACACTTGGACCAAAAGGAAGAAACGTCGTACTTGACAAATCATTCGGCGCACCGCTGATCACAAACGATGGTGTGACAATCGCAAAAGAGATCGAGCTGGAAGACGCATTTGAAAATATGGGAGCTCAGCTGATTCGTGAAGTTGCGTCCAAGACAAACGATGTAGCTGGAGATGGTACAACAACCGCAACCGTACTTGCCCAGGCAATGGTTCATGAAGGTATGAGAAACCTTGCAGCAGGCGCAAATCCGATTGTTCTTAGAAAAGGTATGAAAAAGGCAACTGACCTCGCAGTGGAAGAGATCGCAAAAATGAGCAGCAAAGTAAAAGACAAGGCTCAGATCGCAAGAGTTGCCGCTGTATCTTCCAGTGATGATGAAGTAGGAAACATGGTTGCGGACGCAATGGAAAAAGTTTCCAACGATGGTGTTATCACAATCGAAGAATCCAAGACAATGAAGACAGAGCTTGACCTGGTAGAAGGTATGCAGTTTGACCGTGGATATATTTCCGCATACATGGCAACGGACATGGATAAGATGGAAGCAAATCTGGAAGATCCGTATATTCTGATTACAGATAAGAAGATCTCCAATATTCAGGAGCTGCTTCCTCTTCTGGAACAGGTTGTTCAGGCGGGTGCAAGACTTCTTATCATTGCAGAAGATGTAGAAGGAGAAGCACTGACGACTCTGATCGTAAACAAACTGCGTGGTACTTTCAATGTTGTTGCTGTGAAAGCTCCGGGATACGGTGACAGAAGAAAAGAAATGCTTCGCGATATCGCAATTTTGACAGGCGGAGAAGTAATCTCTGAAGAACTGGGACTGGATCTGAAAGAGACAACTCTGGATCAGCTTGGCCGTGCAAAATCTGTAAAAGTTCAGAAAGAAAATACAACTATCGTTGACGGTATGGGAGAGAAATCTGAAATTGAAGCACGGATCGCGCAGATCAAGGCTCAGATTGAAGAGACAACATCTGATTTCGATAAAGAGAAACTTCAGGAAAGACTTGCAAAACTTGCAGGCGGTGTAGCAGTCATCCGGGTTGGAGCAGCTACAGAGACAGAGATGAAAGAAGCAAAACTTCGTATGGAAGATGCTCTTGCTGCAACAAGAGCAGCTGTAGAAGAAGGAATTATCGCCGGAGGCGGATCTGCATATGTACATGCGACAAAAGCTCTGGAAAAACTTGTTTCCGAAATGGAAGGGGATGAAAAAACCGGTGCTCAGATTATCATGAAAGCACTGGAAGCTCCTCTTTACAGAATTGCGGCAAACGCCGGACTGGAAGGTTCCGTAATTATCAACAAAGTGAAAGAATCAGAGCCGGGCATTGGATTTGACGCATACAAAGAAGAGTATGTAGACATGGTTGCAGAAGGAATTCTTGACCCTGCAAAGGTTACAAGAAGTGCCCTTCAGAATGCGACGAGTGTTGCCTCCACACTTCTGACAACAGAGTCTGTCGTTGCCAACATCAAAGAAGAAACACCGGCAGCAGCAGGAAATCCGGGCATGGGTATGATGTAAATATAAAAAATTCGAAAACTCCTCGCAAGAGGAGTTTTCTTTTTGTATCAGAAATGATATACTGATTAGGAATAAACAGATGGAGGAAACGTGTATGAGCGATTATTACACAGAACAATTAGTCAAAAAGAAACCGGAAGGGAAAGACATTATCATTAAGATTCTGCTGGTGTTTTGTACGGTCCTTTCCTTTTTCTTTGTTTTGTTGTTGCCGTTTTTGCTGATTCTTCCGGTGCTGATGATTGTACTGGACTACTTTATGTTCCGGAGACTGGATCTGGAATATGAGTATTTGTATGTGAACGGAGATCTGGATATCGACAAGATCATGGGAAAACAGAAGAGAAAAAGAGTATTTTCCATGAATGTCAATGACATGGATCTGCTTGCGCCGCTTGGAGCAGGAGAGCTCAACCAGTACAGAACCGGCAAGGTACTCGACTTCAGCTCCCATATGCCGAATGCGAGATGTTATGTAATGGTGATTACCAAAGACGGACATCAGACAAAAGTGATTTTTGAACCGGAGCAGGTTATTCTTGACGGAATGAGGATGCTGGCACCAAGAAAAGTCATTTTATAGAGAAAAAGAAAGAGTTGACAGCAGATATTTTTTTCGGTATTATATCATTTAATACAAAAACAGTCAGAGAAAGAGAGGAAAAGAAGTCATGGGTAAGATTATTGGAGAAGGTATTACGTTTGATGATGTATTACTGGTACCGGCTTATTCGGAGGTTGTTCCGAATCAGGTCGATCTGTCTACACACTTGACAAAGAAGATTCAGTTAAATATTCCGATGATGAGTGCCGGGATGGATACGGTAACGGAACATCGTATGGCCATTGCTATGGCACGCCAGGGTGGTATCGGAATCATCCATAAGAATATGTCGATTGAGGCTCAGGCTGAAGAGGTGGACAAGGTAAAACGTTCTGAGAACGGTGTTATTACAGATCCATTTTATCTGTCGCCGGAGCACACACTGGAAGACGCCAACAATCTGATGGCAAAATTCAGAATTTCCGGTGTGCCGATCACAGAAAACGGAAAACTGGTTGGTATTATCACGAACCGGGATCTGAAATTTGAGACAGATTTTTCAAAGAAGATCAAAGAGTCCATGACTTCAGAAGGACTGATCACGGCTCAGGAGGGCATCACTCTGGAGGAGGCAAAGAATATCCTTGCCAAAGCCAGAAAGGAAAAACTCCCGATTGTAGATAAGGATTTTAATCTCAAAGGACTGATTACAATAAAGGATATCGAAAAGCAGATCAAATATCCGCTTTCCGCAAAGGACGAGCAGGGACGTCTTCTCTGCGGTGCAGCAGTCGGCATCACAGCCAACTGTCTGGAGAGAGTAGAGGCACTGGTCAATGCAAAAGTTGACGTGATCGTTCTCGACTCCGCGCACGGACACTCGGCAAACGTGCTCCGCTGTGTACGCATGATCAAGGAGAAATTCCCGGATCTGCAGGTAATTGCAGGAAACGTTGCAACAGCGGAAGCGACAAAAGCGCTGATCGAGGCCGGAGCAGACGCTGTCAAAGTCGGAATCGGACCTGGATCCATCTGTACGACACGTGTCGTTGCAGGAATCGGTGTTCCTCAGGTGACAGCAGTCATGAACTGCTATGAAGCGGCAAAAGAGTACGGTATCCCGATTATCGCAGACGGCGGTATCAAGTACTCCGGAGATATGACGAAAGCGATTGCTGCCGGAGCCAATGTATGTATGATGGGAAGTATCTTTGCAGGATGTGACGAGAGTCCGGGAACATTTGAACTGTTCCAGGGAAGAAAATACAAGGTTTACCGTGGAATGGGCTCGATCGCTGCGATGGAAAACGGAAGCAAGGACCGTTATTTCCAGACGGATGCCAAGAAACTGGTACCGGAAGGTGTGGAAGGACGTGTTGCATATAAAGGTACCGTGGAGGATACGGTATTCCAGCTTATGGGCGGACTTCGTTCCGGTATGGGATATTGTGGAACAAAGACAGTGGAAGAGCTGAAAGAAAACGGAAGATTTGTTAAGATTACAGCTGCTTCCTTGAAAGAAAGCCATCCGCATGATATCCATATTACAAAAGAAGCACCGAACTACAGTGTTGATGAGTAAAGGCATGCGATAAATTAAATAACAGACCTCCTGACTTCCTTTCTATGGGAAGCGGGAGGTTTTTTGATTTAACAGGAAACTTCGTTCCCTGCTAAACAAAAACGCTCTGCGGGATCGCGCGCGCAAAGCAGAAATTTGTCGTTAAAGCGACTGTGCCCGGCGCGAGAGTTCCTCGAGAGGAATCCTTTGCTTTTTTCGGTATGAGAACAAGATAAGAAAAGCTTAAGAAATTCGAATCAAAATTTTTAAAAACGCCGGAACCTTTTTGTTTATAATAGAAAGAGGGAAAAAGAAAAGGGGAATAGTATCGTGCGAAAGAGAAGACAAAGAAGAAAAAGAAAAAGCAGAGGGTCGGACAGACTGCTGAAGGCAGGTCTTATGATTTTAATCCTCCTGGCGGTTGTGCTGGGGGGAATGAAACTTACCGGGGCAGGACCGATTTTTAATGGATACAGAGAGCTGGAAGGAGAGGCTGTGGATGCCTATCGTCCGGATATGGAGGTGGAGCTTCTGACACCGAATCCGTATTCCAGACCGGAGACCGGAACATCGAGAATCCGGAATATTGTCATTCATTATACTGCCAATCCGGGAGCTACGGCGCAGCAGAACCGGGATTATTTTGAGGGTCTCAAAGACACACATCTGACACAGGCAAGCAGCCATTTTATTGTAGGGCTGGAAGGTGAGATCGTCCAGTGCATCCCGACCTGGGAGGTGGCGTATGCGTCCAACAGCAGAAACGGAGATACCGTTTCCATCGAGTGCTGTCATCCGGATGAAACGGGAGCATTTAATCAGGCGACATATGACTCCATGGTAGAACTTTCTGCATGGCTCTGTCTGAAGTTCGGACTTACAGAAAATGATCTGATCCGCCACTATGATATTACCGGAAAGATATGTCCGAAGTATTTTGTAGACTATCCTGAAAAATGGGATGAGTTTTGCGGCGATGTCGGGAAAATGCTTGAAAAAATGCAGTAAACTGGTTATGATAGAAAAAGCGAAAAGGGAACAAAAGAAGTGGATGGAGGTAGCTTGATTTATGGAAAAAGAATTTGATGTAATCGCGCTGGGTGAACTGTTAATTGATTTTACAATGAACGGAATGAGCAGCCAGGGGAACCAGATGTTTGAGGCATGTCCGGGAGGCGCGCCGTGTAATGTGCTTGCCATGCTGAACAAGCTTGGAAAAAGAACAGCTTTTATCGGAAAAGTAGGAAAGGACCAGTTTGGTTTACGGCTGAAAGAGACACTGGAACAGGCCGGCATCAATACGGAGCATCTGTATATGGATTCCGAAGTGCATACAACGCTGGCGCTGGTTCACACACTGGAAAACGGAGACAGAGATTTTTCCTTTTACCGGAATCCGGGAGCGGATATGATGCTGACGGAAGATGAAGTGGATACCGAATTTTTGAAGAAAGGAAAAGTGTTCCATTTCGGGACTCTTTCCATGACACACGAAGGAGTACGCAAGGCGACAAAAAAGGCTCTGAAAGCGGCGAAGGAGGCAGGAATGCTGATCTCCTTTGATCCGAATTTAAGACCGCCTCTCTGGGACAGCATGGAAAATGCAAAGGAGCAGATCCGGTACGGTCTTGGATTCTGCGACATTCTGAAAATTTCGGATAATGAGATTCAGTTTATTACCGGTAAAGAAGATTATGATGAGGGCGTGCGTCAGCTGACAGAGGAGTACCACATTCCGCTTGTACTTCTGACCATGGGAGCCGATGGAAGCCGGGCTTATTATCGGGGAATGAGGGTGGAATGCCCGGGATTTTCCTGTGATACGATCGAGACAACCGGAGCAGGAGATACTTTCTGCGGAAGTGCACTGAATTATCTTGTAGATCATGGACTTGAAGAGCTTACCGAAAGTGATCTGAAAGAAATGCTGACATTTGCCAACGCGGCAGCGGCTATTATTACAACGAGAAAAGGGGCGATCCGTTCCATGCCGGAACGCGGGGAAGTGGAAGCGTTGATCCACAGTATGGAGGAGAGAGAATGTTAGAACGGTTTTTCCCGGATGAATATATGGCATCTACCTATGTCATTCCTTTTGAAAAACTGTATAAAGAAGGATACAGGGGAATTATTTTTGATATCGATAATACGCTCGTTCCCCACGGGGCGCCTGCGGACGAGAGGTCCAAAAAGCTGTTCCATGAGCTGAAGAGCATGGGATATTCCTGCTGTCTGCTCTCGAACAATCAGGAGCCTCGGGTAAAGATGTTCAACGAAGAGATCGGTGTCCATTATATCTGCAACGCCCATAAGCCGGCGGTGAAAAACTACCGGAAAGCCATGAGTCTGATGGGAACAAACCGTGAGACCACACTGTTTGTAGGAGACCAGCTGTTTACAGATGTATGGGGAGCGAAAAGGACTGGAATCCGAAATATTCTCGTGCGTCCGATTCATCCAAAGGAAGAAATCCAGATCGTGTTGAAACGTTATCTGGAAAAAATCGTACTTCATTTTTATATAAAAGAAAAGAAGAAACACGTGTAAAATTGACCTGCCCGGGCCAGCTTATCTGAAAACTTTCCCTTCTGAAAAGACTTGACGAAAATTTTTCGGGGGGGGGGAGTATAATGGAAAGAGAATTTACAAAAGAGGGCAGAATGATGAGTATACTGGAGTTTATAAAAAAGCAGTTAAAATACAGGTATGAGATTACAGAGATTCAGTGTCTGGATGAGATTCATGGAGAACCGGAACTGGTAGTCGTACCGTTCGACAGGCATTGCTCCATGGACAAGGTAATCGGAAAGATCCGGAAAAGCGGAGGGCATTACAGTTCGGTTATCCTTTTGGAAGAGGACCAGAAACAGATGGACCTTGTTGTCGGAAATTTCCAGAAGAACGGACTGGATCTGATTTACATACGGGAAGATACATGCGGTACGCAGTCTTTTACAAGGCTGGATTTTGAAAGACTCTGGTAAAAGAAATGGAGAATGCGATGAAAACGGTCACAATCAGAAATCTTGTAATTGGCGGGGGAAAGCCGAAAGTATGTGTTCCGATGATGGGTGACGAGGAGGCTGTGCTCCGGACAGCGGAGGGTATAAAGAAAAGCCGTGCAGATCTGGCGGAATGGCGCATCGATACAGATCCGGACTGGAATAATGAAAGCCATATTCTTCAGACAGCGGAAAAACTGCGGAGTGTTCTGGGGGATATGCCGTTGCTTTTTACATTCCGGACAAGGGAAGAGGGAGGTAGTGCGGCGATTTCTGAAGAGCGCTACCGGGAACTGAATAGAACAATGATCCGGTCCGGCCTGATTGACCTGGTGGATGTCGAGTTTTTCAAGACGGAAGAGACTGTAAAGAGCCTGATCCGGGAGGCAGAAGCACATGGAGTCAGGACGGTGCTTTCCAACCACGATTTTGAGAAAACTCCACAGGAAGAAGAAATTGTCCGAAGACTGTGCGCCATGCAGGAAGCAGGTGCTGATCTGGCAAAAATTGCAGTTATGCCGAAGGAAGAGCAGGATGTTATCGAACTGTTGAACGCGACATGGACTATGAAAAAATTCCATCCGGATACTCCGGTGATTACAATGTCCATGGGGCAAAGAGGAATGATCAGCCGGCTCTGCGGGGAGCTTTACGGTTCGGCTGTGACATTTGCAGCCTATGAAAAAGCATCCGCGCCGGGGCAGATGCAGGTGGAAGAGGTACGTGAAATTATTGAAAAACTGCATGTCTGATACGGGAAAACGAGAGAAATTTGTAAGATGACGGTATTTTTCGTAACTTTCAGTTGAAAAAAGGACAGGAATCATATAAAATAAGACTTAATGAAAGTTTAGAATTAGAAAAGAATACGTTCGTATTCGTTTAAGGAGGATTTAAAGATGATTTCAGCAGGCGAATTTAGAAACGGTTTAACCGTCGAAATTGACGGAAACGTATACCAGATTCTGGAATTCCAGCATGTAAAACCAGGAAAAGGAGCAGCGTTTGTCAGAACCAAATTAAAAAATGTTATAAGTGGTGGTGTGGTCGAAAAGACTTTCAGACCAACTGAAAAATTCCCGAAAGCTCACATCGAGAGAAAAACCATGCAGTATCTGTACTCAGATGGTGATCTCTACCACTTCATGGACGGCGAGACGTATGACCAGATCGCACTGAATGAGGAGACCATCGGAGATGCTCTGAAATTTGTAAAAGAGAATGAAGAAGTGAAGATCTGTTCCTATCAGGGAGAAGTATTCGCGGTAGAACCGCCGTTATTTGCAGAACTTGCAGTAACAGAAACTGAGCCGGGTGTAAAAGGTGACACTGCAACAGGTGCTACAAAGCCGGCTACAGTAGAGACAGGAGCTACCGTTATGGTACCGCTGTTCGTAAACGAAGGAGATGTGCTTAAGATCGATACACGTACAGGGGAATATTTATCACGTGTATAGGAAAAGTTTACAGATAATCAAGAGTCCCGCATTGTGCGGGACTCTTTTTCTTGAATTAACAGGAAACCTCAGTGTAAAAAACAGTTGCATTCTGCATTTTAAGCACGTATAATAGATTCAATACCAAATAAACACTCAATTCATAAACTCATTTTTATCAGATCAGAATCAGATCAATTCAGACTTCAGCGGGCCCGAAAGGAGCTTAGATGGAGTATCAGTTATTTTTATCAAATGTAAAAGAAAGACTAATAGAGGAGCTGCCGGCGGATGTCCATGTAGAAGATTACCGGACAACGAAGAATAACGGCGAAGTGCGTCAGGGTTTTTTATTCCGGAAATGTGAAGAGGGGATCTCGCCTATTGTCTATATGGAAGATTACTATGAACGGTATCTCAGAGGCATGGAAATGAAAGGAGTAACGGAAGGTCTTCTGGAGTGGTACAGTCAGAGCCAGAAGGTCCCGGAACCATTGATGGAAGCGGAGTATCTGGACAACTATGAGCGGATGAAGGACAAGATTGTATACAGGCTGATTAACGGGGAGAGAAACAGGCAACTGCTAAAAGAGGTTCCGCATCTTTCCTATCTGGACCTGGATATTGTGTTCTGCGTATTGTTTTCGGTAGAAAAGTACAGTGCCATTTCCATGATGATTACAAATGAACATCTGAAAATGTGGGGGATCACCCGGGAAGAGATCAGGCAGGCGGCCGGACAAAATACGCCCCGCCTTCTCCCGGCAGAGCTTCAGGATATTCAGAATGTAGTCATGGAACTGATTCCGGACTGCCGTGGAGAAAGCTGCTTTGCCGGCTATATGTATGTCCTTACCAATATGCAGAGAAGCCATGGTGCGGCCGCAATTCTGTACCCGGGGCTTCTGGAAATGATCGGGGAGGAGTGGAAGGAAAATTTTTATATTCTTCCAAGCAGTATTCATGAAGTTCTTCTTGTGCCGGAGAGTAAAAGTCCGGGTATCTGTGAATTGAAAGATGCGGTCTACAGCATCAACCGTTCCGAGGTTTCGGGGGAAGAATACCTTTCGGACACGGTGTATTATTATAATTACAGGAAAAAGCGGCTTTGCATGTAGATATTAAAGAAAGGTTATGCTAAAATAAAAAGAACTATGGATAATTTCAGAGAAACGGGAGGAGAGACATTTTGATAACAGTGAAAAACTATGTAAAGCCCGGCACACTCGAGGAGGCATATGAGATGAATCAGAAACGGGCCAACCGGATCATTGGAGGGATGATGTGGATCCGAATGGGCAGAGGAAATGTTAATACAGTCATTGATCTGTCCGGGCTTGGGCTTGATCAGATCACAGAGACCGAAACAGAATTTCGCATCGGCTGTATGAGTACTCTTCGTCAGCTCGAGACACACAGTGGGCTGAAAGAGACATTTGGAGACTTTTTTAAAGAGTGTACCAGACATATTGTCGGAGTGCAGTTTAGGAACGGGGCGACAGTAGGGGGAAGCATTTTCGGAAGATATGGATTTTCAGATATTCTGACGGCATTTCTTGTACTGGATACGAAAGTAAAGCTTTATAAAAAAGGAATCGTTCCTCTTTCTGAATTTATCAGAATGGATCGTGACAGAGATATTCTGGAAGAACTGATTGTGGCCAAGGACGGCAGAAAGGCAGTTTATCTCTCGGAGAGAAGAAGTCAGACTGATTTCCCGGTGCTGACCTGTGCGGCATCTGAAAAAGACGGAACAGTTCTGCTTTCCATTGGAGCAAGACCAATGAAGGCGGATGTGACTGAGACCACACTGGATGAGATGGAACAGGAGGCTGATACCTTCACCTATGGAAGCAATATGCGTGGAAGCGGAGAGTACCGGAAGCATCTGGGAAGAGTTCTTGCCGGCCGGGCGAAAAAAGCGTTGGAAGAGGGGAATGTGTAGATGGAAGTACAGTTTGAATTAAATGGGAAACCAGTCCATACAGAGATTGAAGCAGGTGCAGTGCTTCTGGATGTATTAAGAGATCTTGGATGCTACAGTGTAAAGTGCGGATGCGAGACAACCAACTGTGGACTTTGCACCGTCTGGGTTGACGGAACACCACGGCTTTCCTGCTCGATTCTGGCAGCAGGAATTTCAGGAAGAAAGATTACGACACTGGAGGGGCTTCAGGAAGAAGCGGCCCGGTTCGGAGCATATCTGGCGGCAGAAGGGGCAGAGCAGTGCGGATACTGTTCTCCTGGATTTATCATGAATGTCCTTGCCATGGAAAGAGAGCTCTGTGTATCCGGACATTGTCCGGACGCGGAAGAAATCCGGGAATATCTGGCCGGAAACCTGTGCCGCTGCACAGGATATGCAGGACAGCTGCGCGCTGTGGAAAAATATCTGAGAGAAAGCAGGGGGTAGATCCATGAAGAAAGTAAATCAGGCGATACCAAAGATCGACGCCAAAGCGCTGGTGACAGGAAAGCCGGTCTATACAGATGATCTGGCACCGAAGGACTGTCTCGTCGTGAAAGTACTGAGAAGTCCGCATGCCCATGCGCTGATTAAAAACATTGACTCTGCCAGAGCGATGAAAGTGCCGGGTATGGTGGCAGTATTTACCTATGAGGACTGCCCGAATGAGCGGTTTACAATGGCTGGACAGACCTATCCGGAGCCAAGTCCGTATGACCGTCTGATCCTCGATCAGAGAGTCCGTTTCGTAGGGGACGCGGTGGCGATCGTTGCGGGAGAGACAAAAGAAGCAGTAGACAGAGCCATGAAGATGATCAAGGTGGAGTATGAAGTACTGACTCCGCTTCTGGACTTCAGAAAGGCAAAAGATAATGATATCCTGGTACATCCGGAGGAAAACTGGAGAAGTCTCTGCAATGTCGGAGCAGACAATCAGAGAAATCTGTGCGCCAGCGGTAAGGATGAAGCCGGGGATGTAGATCAGGTCCTTTCAGAATGTAAGTATGTGGTAGAGCAGACCTACCATACCCAGGCAAACCAGCAGGCGATGATGGAAACATTCCGCACTTACTGCTACATGGATGTCTATGGAAGGCTGAATGTGGTGTCATCCACCCAGGTTACCTTCCATGCAAGAAGAATTCTTTCCAATGCCCTTGGAATACCGAAATCAAAGATCCGTGTGATCAAACCGAGAATCGGAGGCGGTTTTGGAGCAAAACAGACCGTTGTGTCCGAAGTATATCCGGCATTTGTTACATGGAAGACAGGACGTCCGTCAAAGATCATTTACACAAGAGAAGAATCCCAGATCGCATCATCCCCACGGCATGAGATGGAAGTGCATGTGCGGGTAGGAGCCGATGAGGCCGGAATTATCCGGGCGATTGACGTCTATACCTTATCCAATACGGGAGCATTCGGAGAGCACGGGCCGACAACGGTTGGACTTTCCGGACACAAATCCATTCCTCTTTATGGAAAAACAGATGCGTTCCGGTTCCGGTATGATGTCGTTTATACGAATGTCATGTCAGCGGGCGCATACCGTGGATATGGAGCCACACAGGGAATTTTTGCGGTAGAATCCGCGGTCAACGAGCTGGCGGAACAGATGCATATGGATCCGGTGAAACTCCGTGAGCTCAATATGGTAAAAGAAGGACAGGTTATGCCTGCGTACTATGGCGAGACTGCACAGAGCTGTGCGCTGGACCGCTGTATGGCAAGAGCAAAAGAGATGATCGGCTGGGATGAAAAATATCCGGCAAGAGATATGGGTAATGGAAAGGTGAGAGGAGTCGGCGTTGCCATGGCAATGCAGGGATCCGGAATTTCCAACGTGGATACCGCTTCCGTTGCAATGAAAGTCAATGACGACGGATTCTACAGCCTGATGGTCGGAGCTTCTGACATGGGAACAGGATGTGATACCATTCTGGCACAGATGGCGGCCGACTGTATGGACTGTGAGATGGAAGATATTATTGTATCCGGCGTGGATACGGATTCTTCTCCGTACGATACCGGATCTTACGCGTCCAGTACGACTTATGTGACCGGAATGGCAGTGATCAAGACCTGTGAGAAACTCAAAGAGAAGATCTGCCTGAAAGGAGCCGAATATCTGGGCTGCGAAAAGGAAGAGGTAGAGTTTGACGGTAAGCGTGTATGGTGTCCGAAGGACGGAAAAGAGATCACCTTAAAAGAAATCGGAAACCGTATCATGTGCGCAAACGAAGAAGCGCTGATGGCTTCAGAGGCTCATTACTCACCAACGTCTCCACCGCCGTTCATGGTTGGTATGGCAGAAGTGGAAGTGGATCTGGAAACTGGAAAAGTGACACCGATTGATTACGTTGCCGTAGTAGACTGTGGTACTGTTGTCAACCCGAGTCTTGCAAGGGTACAGACAGAAGGCGGACTGGTACAGGGAATCGGAATGGCCCTTTATGAGGATGTTGTATACAATCCAAAAGGACAGAATTTCAGCAATTCCTTTATGCAGTACAAGATTCCGACGAGACAGGATACCGGAGAAATCCGCGTGGAATTTGAAAGCAGCTATGAGCCGACCGGACCGTTTGGAGCAAAATCCATCGGAGAGATTGTAATCAACACTCCTTCTCCGGCACTGGCAGCCGCAGTTGCCAATGCAACAGGCGTTCATATCCGGGAGCTTCCGATTACGGCGGAGAAAGTATATATGGGAATGAAACATTCATCATGATGAAAATACACTTTGCGCTTCTTGCGGCAGGAAGAAGCCTTCGTTACGGAAAAGAAGATAAACTGATGGAGCAGATCGGAGGAAGAGAAATTCTCTTCCTCCTGCTTGATAAGACGAGAAAGATTCACGCTTCCTGGAAAGGAAGTACAGTTCTTGTTGTTTCAGGTGAAAAAGAAAAGAGACTCGATATTCCGGAAATCTGTGTAGTCAACAAACATCCGGAGAGGGGAATTTCTTCTTCCATCGCCCTTGCCCTGGAAACGATCCGGCATCAGCCTGAGTGGCAGAGCGGCGACGCGGTATGCTTTTGCGTCTGTGACCAGCCGTTTCTAAAGAGAGAAACAATGGAAGCGATGCTGGAAGGTTTTCAAAGAAGCCGGAAGGGAATCGGCTGTATCGACTGGAATGGCCCGAAAAATCCCTGCGTGTTTCAGGAACGGTATTTTCCGGAACTTTTGAACCTTTCCGGTGATGAAGGCGGGAAGAAAGTTTTGAAACGACATCTGGACGATCTGTACCGTCTGGAGGCAAAAAAAGAGGAAGTCTGGGATATGGATGAGAAGAAGACCGTAGTTGTGCGGGGCGGAGGGGACCTGGCGACAGGAACTGCTTATCTGCTTGCCCAAAAAGGATACCGGGTGCTCGTACTGGAAACCGGATGTCCCGCATGTATCAGACGGCAGGTTGCCTTCTGTGAAGCGGTGTATGAAGGAAGCTGCACCGTGGAAGGAATGACGGCAAGGAAAGTGCTGTCCCGGGAGGAGACAGAAGAGGCCTGGGAATGCGGGGAAGTTCCGGTTTTGATTGACCCGGAATGCAGCTGCCTGTCCTGGCTCCAACCGATTGCTCTGGTGGACGGGATTCTTGCGAAAAAGAATCTGGGGACCACCATCGATATGGCACCGCTGACGATCGGACTTGGGCCGGGATTTACAGCAGGAGTGGATACGGACCTGGTCATTGAAACCATGAGAGGAGAGACTCTTGGGAAAATCTACCGAAGCGGAACAGCCATTCCAAATACCGGAGTGCCTGGTATGATTGCGGGATATGCCAAAGAGCGGGTGATCCATGCACCTTGCAGCGGTGCGATTCGGTATCTGAAACAGGTGGGCGATCTCGTTGAAGAGGGAGAAGTTCTGGCAGTGATCGGGGAAATGGATGTCCGTGCGACGCTCACCGGATACCTGCGCGGTGCAATCAAGGAAGGATATCCGGTCACAAAAGGGTTAAAAATCATGGATATCGATCCAAGAACAGACGGCAATGAGAGATGCTTTGTGATTTCGGATAAAGCACTTGCCATCGGGGGAAGTGTCTGCCGTGCGCTGGAAGAATGGGAGAAAACATGCTTGGAGAATTAGGTCTGGAAAACAAAAGATGTATCGCATTTACGGGTGCCGGCGGAAAGACGACGGCCGTCTATACCTGTGTGCGGGAAATGCGGGAAGAAGGTCTGCCGGCAGCGGCTGTGACAACAACAAAGATGTGGAAGCCGCAGGAAGGATTTCTTCTGTGGCGTGATGACCTCTCCGCAGAGGAAGTCAAAGAATGGATTAGATTACACGGGATGAGGCCGGTGACCATCGGCCGGGAACTTCCGGATGGAAAGATCGGATCCATACCCTTAAATGCCCTAAAGACTCTGGTGGATCAGGGAGTCCGTCTGTGTGTGGAAGCAGACGGGGCAAAGGGCAAATGGATCAAAATTCCAAATGACCGGGAGCCTGTGGTGCCGGACTTTTGTGATGCGGTGATAGGGATTCTTAATCAGAAAGCGCTGGGAAAGTCCTTTCTGGAAGTGGCACACCGGCCGGAAATCTGTGCGGAAAGGCTTGGAAAAAGACCGGAGGATCTGGTAGAGATGAAGGACCTTTGCAGACTATGGCTTGACAAAGATGGAATTTTCCAGAATTGCAGACAGATAAAAAGGGCGGTCCTAAGCGGGGTGGAACCGGGGATGGGAGAAGCCCTCTTCAAAGAATACCGTGAGGTTTTTCGATGGATGAGACAACAGGAGATGCCTGTTTATATATGGGAGCGAAATGATGACAGACAGAGAGTTTTTAGAACGGATCAAGAGCCTTTATGAGAAAGACGGAGGGATGATCGTCCGTCTGGCAGAGAAAGGTGGAAAAGTCCGGACATGGATTTTGAAGAACCAGGAAGAACTGAAGAAAGAAAAGACGGAACTGATTCCGGAGAAATGGAAGGAGCGGATCCGGAAATTGTATCAAAAGGCGTCCCTCTCGGGGACTGCCATGGATTGGGATGAATACGGCGGATTTTTGTTTCTGGAGAATGCAGAAAAAGAAGACCGGATTGTAATCTGCGGCGCAGGGTACGTCGGACATGCACTGGCGAAACTTTCCGTTTTTACCGGAATCCGGACAATCGTTCTGGAGGACAGGGAATATTTCGCGGAGCTTGCCAAAAAGAGCGGCGCCCATGAGGTGATCTGCCTTCCATTTGATGAAGCGGTGCGAAGTCTGAACGATGAAAAAAATACCGCCTATGTTGTCATGACAAGAGGGCATGCCTATGATCAGAAATGTCTGATGGAGATTGCCAAAAAAGAATCCTACTATACCGGGATGATGGGAAGCAGAACGAGGGCCGCCATGATGCGGGAAGAACTGGAAAAAGCCGGAATTGACCGGGAATGGACTAAGAGGCTGCATGCACCGATCGGTCTGAAAATCGGCGCGCAGACGCCGGAAGAGATTGCGGTGTCTGTCATGGCAGAGATTCTTCAGGAGAGGAGCAAGGCCGGATGCTCCATGAAGACCGGTTACGAAGTATTTCGTCATGCCCTCGAGAACATGCAGGAGGGAGAACGCTTTGTACTTTCCACGATTCTGGAAAGAAGAGGTTCCGCCCCAAGAAAAGAAGGAACGCATTTTATTGTGTCGGAATCCGGGAACTGTTTTGGAACCATCGGCGGAGGAAAGCTGGAGGCAGATATCGTCCGCGCATCGCAGGAAATGATGAAACAGGGAGAGGACTGGAGAATCGAAGAGTCTGACCTGAATAACCGGGATGCGGCCGATGAAGGGCTCGTATGCGGAGGACATGTGAAAGTCCTGATGGAAACGGGAAAAAACAGATAGAAAGAAAAAACGAGGACTGTGCCGGGATGGCACAGTCCTCGCTGGTTTCTGCTTTGCCTTATCTAATCTTCTTTAAATGTGAGAGAAGTGTCGGTCATGGATGAAATGATCGCAAGAGATTCCAGATGGATACCAAGATCACGGATCTTGTCGCCGCCCTGCTGGAAGCCTTTCTCAATAACGATTCCGGCACCTTCAATGGTAGCCTGTGCATCCTTGACGATGGAGATCAGCCCGAGAAGGGCGCATCCGTTTGCCAGAAAATCGTCGATGATCAGGACATGATCGTCCGGTCCGAGGAACTTCTTGGAGAGAATCACATCGTAAGTACGTTTGTGTGTGAAAGACTCTACCTTGGAATGGTAAACTTCTCCGTCGATATTGATGCTCTGTGCCTTTTTCGCAAAAACAACCGGAACATGGAAATACTGTGCCGCGATACAGGCGATCCCGATTCCGGAAGCTTCGATTGTCAATATTTTTGTAATCTTTTCAGAAGGGAACCGTCTGCGGAATTCCTTTCCGATTTCATTTATTAAGTCAATGTCCATCTGATGATTCAGGAAGCTGTCGACCTTCAGGACATTTCCCGGCTTGACAACCCCGTCTTTTAAGATACGTTCTTTAAGAAGCTGCATGATAATTCCTTCCTTACAAGATTTTTTATTTAACATATATCATACTGAATGGAAAGAAAAATTTCAATGAAAAACTGAAAAATATCCGGAATTTCGTCGAATTTTTTCTCTTTACAATCTGTAAAAGATGTGGTATTATAATCAATGCGTTCACATGACGCAGAAATACACCTATAGCTCAGGGGATAGAGCACCGCCCTCCGGAGGCGGGTGCGGCGGTTCGAATCCGCCTAGGTGTGTAAAAACCTGTCGGATTTTCCGACAGGTTTTTTTTGTTGTTGTCCGGGAAATGTTACGCAGGTTCTTCAGAAAACTTGCGGTTTCGGAGCATCTCAATTTCGCGGCGGTAAGGCGGGAGCGTTTTCTTTGGATTTTCGACGGAAGGGATATAAGGTGTTTCCAGAATCTTTGGTACTTCCATGAAATCCGGATGGTGTACGATGGAAGCAAGAGCCTCAAATCCGATTTCGCCCTGACCGATATTGGCATGGCGGTCTTTTTGTGCGCCCCGCGGATTTTTGCTGTCATTGATATGGAAGACAGCAATCTGGTCTTTTCCGAGAATCCGGTCAAAGGTTTCGATGCCACCGTCAAAATCATTCCGGATGTCATATCCGCTGTCATGTGTGTGGCAGGTGTCAAAGCAGACACGAAGCTTTTCATTATAGGTGACGCCGCTATAAATCCGGGCCAGCTCTTCAAAGGAGCGGCCAAGCTCTGAGCCTTTGCCTGCCATCGTTTCCAGCGCGATCTGACAAGGGGTATCTTTTGTCAGTACTTCATTAAGCCCTTTGATGACCTGAGCAATCCCGGCATCCACACCGGCGCCGACATGGGCACCCGGATGAAGAATGAGCGTGCGGCTTTGGCATGCTGCTGTACGTTCGATTTCCAGAGCGAGAAACTCGACCGCAAGCTGAAAGGTCTCCGGTTTCACAGAATTCCCAAGATTGATAATATAAGGTGCGTGAACGACAATATCAGAAATGTGATGGGAGTTCATAAAATCCCACGCTTCCGGGATACGAAGCTCGCTGATGTCTTTCCGTCTTGTATTCTGAGGCGCGCCGGTATAAAACATAAAGGTATCAGCCTGATAGGAGGCCGCTTCTTTGGCTGAACCAAGCAGCATATCTTTTCCGCTCATCCCGACATGGGAGCCGAGAAGCGGAGTTTGTCTTTTTTCTTTTGTCATAGTGATTTCCTCTCAAAACAATAATGATTTCTGTTATTATATACTAAAAGAGAAAAAAGCGCAAGAGCTCAAAAATATGGTTGTTGGAGATTCTTTCCTATGTTAGAATATAAAGAACGTAATTTTATATAAAAATCAGAGAAATAAAGAAAGAAGGACGAATGAGATGAAAAAACTGGTAGATTTTCTGGAAGAGGAAATGAAAGCAGCATTTGAAAAAGCAGGATATGACGGAAGCTTTGCGAAAGTGACCTTATCCAATCGTCCGGATTTATGTGAATATCAGTGCAATGGAGCGATGGCAGCGGCTAAGACCTACCACAAAGCTCCGATTATGATTGCGGGGGACGTACTGACTCACCTTCAAGAGAGTGAAGCACTGGAGGATGTACAGGCAGTAAATCCGGGATTTATCAATATGAAAGTGAAAAAAGAGTTTCTTTCTTCCTATGCAGAAGAAATGAGAAAGTCCGAGCAGCTTGGGGTAGAGCATGCGGCTCAGAAGAAACGCATCATTATGGATTTTGGAGGCGCAAACGTGGCAAAGCCGCTTCATGTGGGACATCTTCGTTCAGCAGTAATTGGGGAAAGTTTAAAGCGGATTCTGCGGTTTAAGGGACATGAGGTTATCGGAGATGTTCATCTTGGAGACTGGGGATACCAGATGGGACTTGTCATTACAGAGCTTCAGAAACGGAATCCGGATCTTCCGTATTTTGACGAGCAGTTCACCGGTGAATACCCGGAAGAGGCACCGTTTACAATCAATGACCTGGAAGAAATCTATCCATATGCGAGTGCCTATGCAAAGGAGCACGAGGACTATAAAGAAGGAGCTCTGAAAGCGACATTTGAGCTTCAGAACGGCAGAAGAGGATACCGTGCACTCTGGAAGCACATCATGAACGTATCGATTGCCGATCTGAAAAAGAATTATGAAAACCTGAATGTAACATTTGACCTCTGGAAAGGAGAAGCAGATGCACAGCCGTATATTCCGGATATGGTGGAAATGCTCAAAGAAAAAGGATTCGCTCATCTGGATCAGGGGGCTCTCGTAGTCGATGTCAAGGAGGAGACAGATACAAAGGAAATTCCGCCGTGTATGATTCTGAAGTCAGACGGAGCAGCCCTCTATGATACGACAGATCTTGCCACACTTGTGGAAAGAGAAGAACTCTATCAGCCGGATGAAGTAATCTATGTGGTTGACAAGCGTCAGGAACTTCACTTTGTACAGGTGTTCCGCTGCGCAAAGAAAACGGGAATTGTTCCGGAGGATACCAAGCTGACTTTCATCGGTTTTGGAACGATGAATGGAAAAGACGGAAAGCCGTTTAAGACAAGAGCAGGCGGTGTCATGCGTCTTTCCGATCTGATTCGTGAAATCAACGAAGAGATGTCCCAGAAGATTGCGGAAAACCGGACAGTTGCTCCGGAGGAGGCTGAAAAGACAGCTCAGATGGTCGGACTTGCAGCATTAAAATACGGAGACCTTTCCAACCAGGCATCAAAAGACTATGTCTTTGATCTGGATAAGTTTTCTTCTTTTGAAGGAAATACAGGACCGTACATTCTGTACACCATTGTCCGGATCAAATCCATCCTGAATAAATACGCCGAAAACGGAGGAAATCTGGATACATGTTCCGTGAAAGCACCGCACTCTGATTCTGAGCGGGCGCTGATGCTGGAAGCAGCGAAATTTACCGCAGTCCTGGATCAGGCATATGAAGAGCTTGCTCCTCATAAGATCTGCGGTTACATTTACGATCTGGCAAACAGCTTCAACCGTTTCTACCATGATAACAGAATCCTTGGCGAAGAGGATGAAGAAAAGAAGCAGGGATATATCGCACTGCTTGATCTGGTAAGGACGATTCTGGAGACCTCCATCGATCTGCTTGGATTTGAAGCGCCGGAAAGGATGTAGGACTATGACAGAACGACTGTATAATCAGGATGTCTATACAAAAACCTTTACTGCAACGGTTCGTTCCTGCCAGGAAGCATCCGGCAGGGATGGATATGAAGTAATTCTGGACCGTACCGCCTTCTTTCCGGAAGGCGGAGGGCAGTATGGAGATATCGGATGGCTTTCCGGGATCCGGGTGACGGATACACAGGAGAAAGACGGGGAAGTCATCCATTATACGGAAGAGCCGCTGGAAGCAGGAAGCACGATCGACGGAGAGATAGACTGGAAGATCCGGTTTTCCAGAATGCAGCAGCATACAGCAGAGCACATTTTGTCCGGGCTGGTACATAAACGGTTCGGATATCAGAATGTAGGATTTCATCTCGGAGATGATCTGTGCACCATGGACTTTAACGGACCGGTCACAAAAGAGCAGATGGAAGAGATTGAACAGGAGGCCAACCGGGCTGTTTACCAGAATATCCCGGTTCAGATTCTCTATCCGTCCGAAGAAGAACTGGAAGGAATGGAGTACCGAAGCAAGATTGAAATCGACGGTCAGGTGCGCATTGTCTGGATCCCGGGGTATGACCGGTGTGCCTGCTGCGCTACCCATGTCGGCTCTACCGGAGAAATCGGACAGATCAAAGTGATCGCCATGATGAATTATAAGGGTGGAGTCCGCGTGACAATGGTAAGCGGGGACAGAGCTCTGGCAGATCATGAAAAACGCGAAAAAGATATGAAAGAGATTTCGGCGATGCTTTCTGCAAAAGAAGATGAACTTCCGGAGGCAGTCAGGAGACTGAAGGATGAAAATGAAAACCAGAAGCATCAGATCATTGAACTGCAGAGAAAAATGACTGCCCTGAAGGCACAGCAGGTTCCGGAAGGAACATACAGCCAGTGCCTGTTTGAGACGGATCTGGATCAGACCGGCATCCGGGAACTGATGAATCACGTTCTGGAACGAAGTGTTGCTGTGTGCGCTGTTTTCCTGAAACGGGGCGAGCAGTACCAGTATGTAATCGGAAGCCAGAAAAGGGATATCCGTGATCTGGGCAAAAAGCTGAACGAGAGATTTCATGGACGGGGCGGCGGAAAGCCGGGCATGATCCAGGGCTCTCTTACAGGTGACGAAGAGGAAATCAAAGCATATTTTGAGGAGATAATCAATGTTCAATAATCAGCCAAACAGACAGCCAGGAAATCCGTTTGCGAGAATCATTATTCCGATTTTGATTTACTGGGGGATCAATTTCCTTGTGGATATTGTTGTTGTCGCGGCTTATCTGGCTGCGCGTGCACAGGATCTGCTGCATGCCTATGAAAGCCAGACTGCGTTTCAGACATTTATGGAAGAAACACTGACATTTGCGCTGAGCCATTCGACGGAAATTACGTCGGCGGCGGCAGTGCTGGCGCTTCCAGTTTATATCTACATGATGAGAAAGGATGAGAAATACCGAAGGTTGTTTACGGTACCGGATCCGGATTCCGGCAAAACACCGGCATGGACCTATCTGTATGCAGTTCTGCTTGGAGTGACAGCCGGAGTTGCGCTGAACAATATCCTGATTCTGAGCAATATCAGCAGCATCAGCGCTTCTTATCAGACAACGTCAGCAGGACTTTACGCTTCACCGGTGATCATCGAAGTGATTGGACTCGGAGTGATTGTACCGGTTCTTGAAGAGTGCCTGTACAGAGGAGTTATTTTCAGAAGAATCCGGGACATGGTAGATGCCAGAAAAGCCATTTTGTTTTCCGCGCTGATTTTTGCCGTTGTGCATGGAAATATTGTACAGTTTCTGTATGCGTTTGTATTCGGACTGCTTTTGTCATATGCCTATGAGACTTACGAAAGTATCAAAGCACCGGTTTTGCTGCACTGTGCAGCAAATCTTGGCTCAGTGCTTCTGACGGAAACGAATGCGTATGAATGGATATTCCAGACACCGCTGAGGATGGGAATTATTACTGTTGTCTGTGCATTTGCGGCGTCTGTGTTCTTTGTACAGATTCGAAATATGGAGAACACAAAAAAAAGCGGGCATGGCCAGCCATAGATTTCAGGCGTGCGAATTGGACGTATTTCATTGATTTCAGGCTGTATGAAGGAATAGTCATAAAAAATGTTACAAAATTATTAAAAAACATTGCAAAGAATAGAAGAATAAGATATACTAGACCTTGTAGTGAAAAAAGAAGGACCGAAAGAGTTCGGACATGCAGTTTTAGACAGGAGAGAAGAGAATGAACAAATTTGGGAAGAGACTGGTGATAGCATTGATGGCTAGCTCAATGCTTGCAACTCCGGTTTATGCGGCACCGAATACCGATGAAATCAAAGCTGAAAAGGAACAGAAAGAAAAAGAAGTCGAGTCTGTACAGGCACAGCTTCAGACGATGGTTTCCAAGATTTCTGAGACAGAAGAAAAGCTGGTCAGCAAAGGAGAGGAAATCCAGAAGGCGAAAGAAGATCTCGCCGCAGCTGAGGAAAAACAGCAGCAGCAGTATGAGTCGATGAAAGTCCGGATTAAATATATGTATGAACAGGGCGATACGAAAGCTCTGGAAGATCTGTTTACATCAAACAGCATTGCAGACTTTCTGAATCAGGCAGACTATATTGAAACCGTACATAATTACGACAGAGAAAAGCTTCAGGAATATGTAGAAACAACAAAAAAGATTGAAAACCTGAAAAAGACCCTGGAAGAAGATCTTGCAAATCTGGAAGAGATGCAGACATCTTTCGAAAGCCAGAAAGAACAATTAAGTCAGACACTGGCTGAGAAACAGGCAGAAGTAGAAAATCTTGATCAGGAGCTTCAGGCAGCGATTGCGCAGGCAGCAGCAGAAGAAGAGGCAAGAAGAAAGGCGGAAGAGGAAGCCCGGAGAAAGGCGCAGGAGGAAGCGGCTGCAGCAGCGGCGGAAAGCTCTTCCAGTTCCAATACGACTTCCAGCCAGTCAGGTTCATCGGGAAACCAGAACAGCAATACATCCTCTGGATCATCCTCGGGGAATACGACATCCAGCAGTGGAAGTTCTAACAGCGGAAGTTCCAGCAGTGGAAGTTCTAATAGTGGAACATCTAACAGCGGAAGCAGCACATCCAAACCGAGTACAGGTTCCGGATCCAGTTCCAGCAGTTCAGGCGGATCCAGCACAAGCAATGCAAGTGCTGCAAGTGTGATTGTAAGCGCTGCAAGAAGCTGTCTTGGTACACCGTATGTATGGGGCGGCAACACACCGGGATCAGGACTTGACTGTTCCGGTCTTGTAAAATATTGCCACAGTGTGGCAGGTATCAGCGTAGCGAGAACATCCTCCGCTCTTGGAGCAGGCGGTAAGGCAGTATCCAGCCCGCAGCCGGGAGATGTGGTATGTTATGTCGGACATGTTGGTATCTATATCGGAGGCGGACAGATGATTCACGCACCGCAGCCGGGAGATGTCGTAAAGGTTCAGAGCGTTTACGGAAGCCCATGGTACAGAAGATACTGGTAAAATCAACGTAAAATATAAGAATTCATGAAAAAACGGCTTGCATGGCCGTTTTTTCTATGTTATACTACGAATGTTGCAAAAAAACACGCATGCGGTTACTTTCGGCGGTGCCGGCAAAAGCGCGGTTCCGGAAGGCAGAAACATGCGGAAGTAAAAAACCACAAATATGGAGGAAAAAACATGAGCGTTATTTCAATGAAACAACTTTTGGAAGCCGGTGTTCACTTTGGACATCAGACAAGAAGATGGAACCCTAAGATGGCTGAGTACATCTACACAGAGAGAAACGGAATCTACATCATCGACTTACAGAAATCCGTTGGAAAAGTAGATGAGGCTTATCAGGCAGTATCCGATATCGCAGCAGAAGGCGGCACAATCCTTTTCGTAGGAACAAAGAAACAGGCTCAGGATGCTATCAAAACAGAAGCAGAGCGTTGCGGAATGTTCTATGTAAACGAAAGATGGCTTGGCGGTATGCTGACAAACTTCAAGACAATCCAGAGCAGAATCGAGCGTTTAAAAGAGATCGAAGCAATGGCTGAAGACGGAACATTTGACGTGCTTCCGAAGAAAGAAGTTATCGCATTAAAGAAAGAATGGGAAAAACTTGAGAAAAACCTTGGCGGTATCAAGAACATGAAGAGACTGCCTGACGCTATTTTCGTAGTAGATCCTAAGAAAGAAAGAATCTGTGTTCAGGAAGCACATACACTTGGAATTCCGCTGATCGGTATCGCTGATACAAACTGTGATCCGGAAGAACTGGATTATGTAATCCCGGGAAATGACGATGCAATCAGAGCAGTTAAACTGATCGTTTCTAAGATGGCAGACGCTGTTGTAGAAGCAAATCAGGGAGCAACTGGCGAAGAAGTATTCGAAGGCGAAGATACAGAGGCAGTTGAAGAGGCAGAAGAAACTGTAGAAGAATAATCCATTTCGACTAAGATTCAGGAGGAAAGCAAAATGGCAGTTACAGCAAGCATGGTAAAAGAATTAAGAGAAATGACAGGCGCAGGAATGATGGACTGTAAAAAAGCTCTTAGTGAAACAAACGGCGATATGGACGCAGCCGTTGAATATTTAAGAAAAAATGGTCAGGCAAAGGCTGAAAAGAAAGCTGGAAGAATTGCAGCAGAAGGTCTTGTTAAAGCAGCTGTAAAAGATGACAAGGTAGCAGCAATCGTAGAAGTAAACTCTGAAACAGACTTCGTTGCAAAGAACGCAGAGTTCCAGGGATTTGTTGATGCTGTAGTAAATCAGGCTCTGAATACAGATGCAGCTGATATGGACGCATTCATGGCTGAGGCATGGAACGCAGATCCGTCCAAGACAGTTCAGGATGCTCTGACAGAAAAGATCTCTGTGATCGGAGAAAAACTGAACATCAGAAGATTTGAGAAAATCACATCTGAAGGATGCGTTGTTGCATACATTCACGGCGGCGGAAGAATCGGTGTTCTTGTAGAAGCTGATACAAACGTTGTAAACGATGAAATCAAAGCATGCTTAAAGAACGTAGCAATGCAGGTAGCAGCTATGTCTCCGAAGTATGTATCCCGTGATGAAGTTTCTCAGGAATTCATGGATCACGAAAAAGAAATCCTTCTTGCTCAGGCTAAGAAAGAAAATCCGAACAAGCCGGACAACATCATCGAAAAGATGATCATCGGACGTCTTAACAAAGAGCTCAAAGAGTTCTGTCTGTTAGACCAGGTATACGTTCAGGACAGCGACCTGACAGTTGGAAAATACGTAGAAAAAGTTGCAAAAGAGAACAACGCAGAAGTTACTGTTAAGAAATTCGTTCGTTTTGAAACAGGCGAAGGAATCGAAAAGAAAGTTGACGACTTTGCAGCAGAAGTAGCAGCTCAGGCTGGTATGTAATTTTTTAAAAGTATTAGGGCCCTTGAAGATACCCGTTTTGCGGGATTTTCAAGGGCTTTTTTGTATCGAAGAAAATTGACCGCTTTTATAACACAACAAAAGGTGATATAATGTTTCAAGACAGTGACTTAAAGTGACAGCGACTTAAAGTAAAAAGGAGATGAAGGATGAAACGATTGGCTGCGGGGATTCTCTGCCTTGCAGGAGCGGTGCTCCTTTGTGGAGCCTGGACGCAATTTCGCTGGAATCAGTTTGAGATACCTGAGATTATTGGTTCGGAAATTGCCGGTGTGGGAAAATCCGAGGATGAAGCATGCCGGGAATGGTTTTCAGATTATACAGATGCGCTTCAGGGAATGAATGTGCCGTACGAATACCGGATTTACGATGCCGTTCTGAATCAGGTGGAAGTGCTGGACGGCAATGGTTATGTGCAGCTGGATTACACCATGGTACCGGCCGCTGTGAACAGTGAAATTATTCAGAATCTGGAACTGGTGTATCTGGGCGGTCAGGGAGCGGACCACGCCCTGTCCGGTATTGATTCAAGATATCTTTACCGGGGACAGATGGTAGTAAGACTGGAGGAGGAAAACGGAATCTATAAGATTACGGAAAAAATGCGTCCGGTGGATTATCAGATTCAGTCTCCGGAATTTCAGGAGGAGATCCGGACACCTCAAACCCAGCATTATGCGATGCGGACAGACAGAGAAGAGACCTATTATATTGATGACGGAGTGCTTTATGTTACCTATGACGGCGGAGGGACCTTTGCAGAGGTACCGGATGGCTATGAAAGAGTCTGCCGGGAGACAAACGGCCTGTATGATGAAAACCTGGAGGATGGAAGTTATCTGATATCTCCGGAGTTTACCGCATTTCTCGGATTTGACAGTGAGGGGACTGTTATGATTTACAGTACCGATCAGGGAGCAGTCTGGCAGGAGAGCAGGATCACAGATCTGGGATATAAAGCGGGTACGTACCTGTCAAGAATCGGAGATGGCTGTGTAGCGGTTTTTGCTATGGACCGGTCGCTCGGAACGGATTATTATGGGATCTGGATGACGGACGATATGAAAACATGGAGACAGATTTCCACTGGCGAGAGCATGATGACCAATGTAAGTGCCGCGTTCTGGGTCGATGCTCAGACAGGATATTATGCATCCGGACAGGAGCAGAGTGTATTTTACCGGACTGTCGATCAGGGACAGACCTGGCAGGAAATCACGCTTCCTCAGGCGGATGCGGTTATCGAAAAGATGGGATACAATCCATTTGACCAGGTGGAGCAGTTCTATCTGGAAAACGGTGTTTATTATATGGTCGTTGGGCAGGGGGACGATGGAGATTATACGGATCAGGGAAATCTGATCAAAGCATTGTTCCGGTCCGAGGATGGAGAACAGTTTACATTTGAAAAAGAAATCACAGATTCTTTGCAGGAAGCAGGATAGGAGGACAAGATGACGAAGAAAATTTGGAGATTACTTTGCATTCTTTCGCTGTTTCTTGCGGGAATGCTTTTATTTGAAGGAGGAATCCTGTTTTTTCAGTATGGGGCAAGACGGGAAGGCCTTTACTCCGCTTTTGCAGGAGGATGTGCCGCACTGTTTTTCCTGACTGCATTTGTGAGAAGCTTTGGAGAAGAAGGACAGAAAGAATACAAAACCTGGAAGATGGCTCTTGCGGAAGGGAGTGCTGCACTTGTCTCCACAGGGGCGGCCCTTTATGTATTCCGGTATCAGCCGTTGGGTTTTCAGTTCAGGACTGCCGGAATTGTACTGTGTGCGGCTCTGGTTTTTATCTGGCAGAGCCTGTTCAGCAGAAAAAGCAGACGGTTGCAGGAAGAAAAGATGAAAAAGACACTGATGGGGCTGTTCCCTGAATGCCGCGATCAGACTCAGCTTACAGAAGCCCCCCGGATTGATGAGCAGGTGCAGAAGACTCTTCTGGTAAAAATGCAGATCTGGGAGCTCAGATGGTGTATTGGACTTCTGGCCGTGGGACTGATTGCAGGCCTGGCGGCGAATATTAGAGGGAACTGGCAGATCTGGTTCCTTGGACTGGTCATTGCAGTGGGATTTGCGTGGCTTTGCGGAAGAGACAGTATCCACACGGCAAGAATTCTGTCAGAATTTGTGGAAAGGCAGCAGAGCAGAGAGATGATTATTTTTTTCCTGTGCTACTACAGCAGGGCCAAAAGACGGTGGGAAAGCATGATTCCGACACTGCAGATCTATCTTCCGATTGCACTCTGCCAGAGCTCGGAATACGATAAAGCGCTGGACCTGCTTGCGTGTATGAAGAAACGGCCGGAGGAAGAGGCGTATTATCTTGTATGGGAGGCAGAAGCGCTGAAGGCAAAAGAGGACTGGGGTGCCCTGAAAGAGACGCTTGGAAAACTGAAAGAGGCAATTCCTCACATGCCGAAAGCAAGACGTGCTGAGATGGAAGAGAAGTATCAGGCATACGAAAGAATATGGAAAGAGAAAGGGGAATGATGGTATGAGAGAGAGTGATTCCGCCACACTAATGACTGAGGGATCAATTTGGAAGAAGATTACTTTTTTTGCAGTGCCCATTTTTCTGGGCAATCTGTTTCAACAGATGTATAATACAGCGGATTCGCTGATAGTCGGTAATTTTCTTGGAAGCAATGCGCTGGCTGCGGTCAGCTCGTCAGGAAATCTGATCTATCTGATGATCGGATTTTTCAATGGAATCGCACTTGGAGCAGGAGTTGTGATTGCGCGATATTTTGGGGCAAGAGACCAGGAGAACGTGGAGAAGGCAGTACATACAACGGTAGCTTTCGGAATCGTGGCGAGTATTGTCCTGACGATTGTCGGAGTATTCTTTGCCCCTCAGATTCTTGTCTGGATGCAGACGCCGGCTAATGTCATGCCGGAGTCAACGGAATATTTCCGGGTCTACTTTATGGGATCCGCGGGATTTGTCATGTACAATATGTTCGTAGGAATCCTGCAGGCAGTGGGAGACAGCAAACATCCATTGTATTATCTGATTCTGTCATCCATAATTAATGTAGTTCTGGATATTGTGTTTATTACGGTATTTGATATGGGAGTGGGCGGAGCTGCCTTTGCTACCGATATTTCTCAGGTGGTCAGCGCTGTACTCTGTATGATCCAGTTGATGCGGTCCAAAGCGGAATATCGGCTGAACCTGCGGAAAATCCGGTTTGAATGGGATATCTTTAAACAGGTGATTCAGTTCGGTCTTCCATCCGGATTTCAGAATTCCATCATCGCCATTGCAAATGTTGTAGTACAGTCCAATATCAATTCCTTTGGCGAAATGGCCATGGCAGGATGCGGAGCATACTCCAAAATCGAGGGGTTCGGATTCCTGCCGATCACCAGCTTCACAATGGCACTTACCACATTTGTCAGTCAGAATCTGGGAGCGAAGAATTATGAGCGCACGAAAAAGGGTGCAAGATTCGGTATTGCCTGTGCCATGATCCTTGCGGAAATAGTAGGAATCGTGATCTTTCTTGCTGCCCCTGTTTTTGTTGGGGCATTTGACCGGACACCGGAGGTGATTGTATTTGGAACCGAGAGGGCACGGACATCTGCGCTGTTCTACTTCCTGCTGGCGTATTCGCACTCTATAGCGGCGGTACTGAGAGGAGCCGGCAAATCAGTTATACCTATGATTGTCATGATGATTTTCTGGTGCGTGATCCGTGTGGCGGTGCTGACAGGCGTGTCGATTTTGATTCCGTCCATTGCGGTAGTTTACTGGATCTATCCGCTGACATGGACTTTGAGTTCTGTCGCATTTTTTATCTACTATAAAAAGGCAAACTGGCTGTATGCCTTTTAAGACAAAGAGAGCTTCGGTATTGAACTGTCCGATACACAGGACATTCAGACCGGAGCTTTTTTGCGCATTTATGAAGATTATTAAGAAAAACGAAAGATTGGTCGAAGCAGATTGACAAACATAATATCCTAGTGTACTATTTAACTAGTTCGCTGATACAGAAAGGAGGACAAAAATGGAATATCGTGTTGAAGCACCGATCTACATGCAGGTTATCAGAGATATTAAAAAGCGGATCGTCCGCAGACAGCTGCTTCCCGGAGAAAAGCTTCCGTCCAACAGAGAGCTTGCCGTTCTTTATAAGGTGAATCCGAATACGGCGGCAAGAATCTATAAAGAGATGGAAGCGGAAGGATATTGTTATACAAAGCGGGGACTTGGAACTTTCATTACGGAGGACGAAAAGATGCAGGAAGAGTTAAGGAAAGAGATGGCAGAGGCACTATTAAGTGGATTTATAAAAGAAATGCTGGATCTTGGATTTAGTAAAAACGAAATCATTACCCGGATAGAAGCATTTGATGAGGAGGAAGAGTTATGATTGCAGAAAGCAGAAGACTGACCAAGGCATTTATGGGAAAGAAAGCGGTAAAGGATGTTTCGCTGAAGATACGAAGTGGATCAATTTACGGGCTTCTTGGACCGAATGGAAGCGGGAAAACAACCTGGATGAAGATGATGACAGGATTTATCAAGCCGACACAGGGGGAAGTTGTTTTTGACGGGGCTCCATGGAATTACCGGGCGAAGAATCAGGTTGCCTACATGTCAACAGAGCCGTTTTACTACGATTTTATGAATATCGGCATGGTAGGAAAATACTACAGCGACTTTTTTGAAGAATTTGATCAGAAAAAGTTCCACGATCTGATTGCTAAAGTAGGTCTCTCGGAAGAAATGAAAATGCGGGAGATTTCCACCGGTATGATGGCAAAGCTGAAGGTGATCGCAACGCTTTCGAGAAAAGCGATGCTGTACATGCTGGATGAACCGCTAAATGGTATCGATCTGAAGGCAAGAGAAGAGATTATTGATGTCATTCTGACAACAGTCAGCGAGAAAAATGCAGTGATCATTTCTACACATCTGATTGAGGAGATTGAGTCCTTTATCGACCACGCCATCTTTATGAAAGACGGCAGTGTGATTTATGAATGTGACGTAGAAGAAGAACGAATGCGTTCCGGAAGAAGCGCGGCTGATCTGTACAGGGAACTGATGTAAAGGGGGAAGGAAAATGGGAAATCTGATTAAGTATGAATGGAGAAAGCAAAGACTGACTAGAATTTTGATCTTGGCCTGCCTTCTGGCTTTTATTGTACTTTTTTTAATCGGCGGTCTGATCAAAAATGAAACCATAGTTGCGGTCAGTATTTTAATTATCACATTCGCAGGGATGTTTGGCATCTTTTACGTAGGAATTGAAAATCTGGTGATTTTAAACAGGGACCTGAAGACAAAGCAGAGTTATATGCTCTGGATGGTACCGCATTCCACATACGAGATTCTTGGAGCAAAACTGATTGCAGGAATTCTTCAGATGGTATTTGTCTTTCTTGCATTTTTTGCTGCAGGAGTGGTAACCGTCACTGTGACAGCGGCAAGTGAAGGATCTCTGGGAGATCTTTTGAGATCTTTGGGACGGCTCTTTAAGGAAGTCACAAACAGTAATGTTGACTGGGGGGCTTTTTTCGGAGTCTGCCTGTTTCTTCTGATCTCCTGGATTAATGTAATGATGGTAGGTTTTCTCGCAATCATTCTGACAAGAACGGTGCTGCTGAATGCAAGATTTGGAGGAGTGATTGCAGTGATCGTATTTTTCCTGATCAACATCGGGATTGAGAGGATCTATGTACTTTTCGATTCCCTCATTGATATGGCACCGCTTGGCGGGATGGGCGGAGTCAGCCTCTTTGACTACATTTTCTATATTGTCATGACAGTCCTGGCATTTTTCCTGACCGGATGGATTGCAGATGAGAAGCTGAGTGTCTGATAGAAGGAAGATCATAAAAAATACTTATAATATAATTAAAAATCATAATATGTCACGAGTGTGATTCGGGTATATAATGGATGTAACACTGGAAAAGAAAGAGATTCATCCACAGGAGGAAAAGAAGAAATGAAAACACTCGTGATCGGAGGTGTCGCGGCCGGAACTAAGGCTGCTGCAAAACTGAAAAGAGAAGACCGCAGCGCAGAGGTGACCCTGCTTACAAAAAGCAGAGAGATCTCCTATGCAGGCTGTGGTCTTCCATATTATGTAGGAGGACTGATTGAAACAGAAGAGGAGCTGATTGTTAATACACCGGAAAAATTTGCAGGTCTGACAGGTGTGCAGGTGCTGACCGGGAGAGAGGCGGTTGGTCTTGATCCGGAACGGAAATCCGTACATGTAAAAAATCTGGATGACGGCACGGAAGAGGAGTATACCTACGACAACCTGATTCTTGCTGTCGGAGCGTCTGCCATTGTCCCAGATGTGCCGGGAATCCGCCTTCCGGGGGTATTTCAGATGCGGACACCGGAGGATGCCCAAAATATGCGGTCCTATATGGAGGAGCATGAGGTCAGACGTGCGGTGGTGGCAGGAGGCGGTTTCATCGGACTGGAAATTGCGGAAAACCTCCATGCCAAAGGAATTGCAGTGACGGTCATTGATATGGCGCCTCAGATCATGCCAAATGTTCTTGACCCGGAAATGGCGGCCTATGCGAAGCGCCATCTTCAGAAGAAGGGAATCCGGATTCAGACAGGCACTGCGTTGAAAGCAGTACTTGGCGGGGAAAAGGCGTCCGGTATTCAGACGGATCAGGGAACGATTCAGTCAGATATGGTCGTTGTTTCAATCGGAATCCGTCCGAATACTGCATTTTTGAAGGACAGCGGAATTAAGATGGACAGAGGAACCATTGTAGTGGACGGACAGATGAGGACGAACCTTCCGGACGTGTACGCGGCAGGAGACTGCGTTGTCGTAAAGAACCGGATTACCGGGAAACCGCAGTGGTCAGCCATGGGATCTTCCGCAAACTATGAAGGAAGAACACTGGCACAGATTCTTGCCGGAAAAGAAAAGAACTATCCGGGCGTACTTGGGACAGGCGTCGTAAAGCTCCCGGGAATGAATGTAGGAAGAACCGGCCTTACCGAGGTGCAGGCAAAGGAAGCAGGGTATGATGTAGAAACGGTTCTTGCCGTGACAGATGATAAAGCCCATTATTATCCGGATGCAGATTCCTTTGCGACAAAGATGATTGCAGACCGTACAACCCACAAACTTCTTGGAATCCAGGTGCTTGGGGCCGGAGCAGCAGATAAGATGACAGATATTGCCGCAACGGCAATTGCGATGGATGCCCGGCTGGAAGATCTGGAGAATCTGGATCTGGCCTATGCGCCGCCGTTTTCCACGGCGATCCATCCGCTTGTACAGGCAGCGTATATTCTGGAAAACAAAATCAGCGGAGAAATGGTCAGCATGACTCCGGCGGAGTATGCCGAAGGAAAAGCAAAAGGCTATAAGGTGGTAGACGTCTGCCCGAATCCGCAGATTGCAGGAGCATTTTATGTGAATCTTTCCTCAGTCAACGGACCGATTGACGGGCTTGACAAAGACGAAAAGCTGCTGCTTGTCTGCCTGAAAGGCAAAAGAAGCTATTTCCTTCAGAACCGGTTAAAGGCATATGGATATACAAACACAGTCGTGCTTGAAGGTGCCCAGTACTTTAATGATGTCAAAGTAGAAGGGGTAAAATTCAAGGTTTCCCCGGAAGATATTACGAGAGTAAAGGCTCTGGGATTTCTTCAGGATAAGCGGACCGAGGACTGCTTTAACGCCCGCGTCATCACACGAAACGGAAAGATTACCGCGGAGGAAAGCCGTGTAATTGCCGAGGCGGCAGAGAAGTTCGGAAGCGGGGAAATCACCATGACCTCCCGGCTTACCATTGAGATTCAGAAAGTACCATATGCGAATATCGAACCGCTGCGGGAATTCCTGGCGGATGCAGGACTGGAAACGGGCGGTACCGGATCGAAGGTACGTCCGGTGGTATCCTGTAAAGGAACGACCTGCCAGTATGGACTGATTGATACCTTCCATCTGTCGGAAGTGATCCATGAGCGGTTTTATCACGGCTACAATCAGGTGAAGCTTCCGCACAAGTTCAAGATTGCGGTAGGCGGATGTCCGAATAACTGTGTGAAACCGGATCTTAATGATCTTGGAATTATCGGGCAGAGAGTTCCGGCTGTGGATCTCTCCAGGTGCCGCGGCTGTAAAGTCTGCCAGGTGGAAAACAACTGCCCGATCCATGTGGCAAGGATGGAAGATGGAAAGATCCGGATCGATGGAAGTCAGTGTAATCACTGCGGACGTTGTGTGGGGAAATGCCCATTTGGCGCAGTGAATACGGAGACGGAAGGATACAGAGTTTACATCGGAGGAAGATGGGGTAAGAAAGTGGCTCACGGACGTGCTCTGGAAAGGGTATTTACAAGTGAAGAAGAAGTACTGGATGTTGTAGAAAAGGCAATTCTTCTCTTCCGTGAACAGGGAATTACCGGAGAGCGTTTTGCCGATACGATTGAACGTCTCGGATTTGAAAACGTACAGAGTCAGCTTCTTTCTGATGAACTTTTTGAAAGAAAGCAGGAAAATCTGGCTGCACAGAAACATTTGAAAGGCGGAGCAACCTGTTAAGGATGAAGGAGAAGAGTTCAGGGATGCAGTATTTTACTGTGTCCCTGCTCTTGTTTTTAAGCTATAATTAAAAGTAAGAAAAGCGAGGAAAAGGAGGAAGAAGGAAATGGCATTATTACATGTGGATTTTTTCTCGGAAGTTCTGGAAAAGTGTATGAATATGGATGTGATCCTTCCGCAGAATACGACCAGTCAGATTGGAATGAAAGGAAATGCAAAGGCTGGAAAATACAAAACAGTCTATCTGCTCCATGGAATGAGTGATGATCATACAACCTGGCAGCGGAGGACGTCCATTGAACGATATGTCAGTGAATACGGGATTGCGGTAGTTATGCCGGATGCAGGGCTTGGATTTTATACAGATACGAAATACGGACTTCCTTACTGGACTTTTTTTTCACAGGAGCTTCCAAAAATCTGCCGTGAATTTTTTCCACAGTTGTCGGAAAAGAGGGAGGATACGCTGGCAGCCGGACTTTCCATGGGAGGATACGGAGCGTGGAAACTTGGCCTTGGAGCACCGGAGACATTCGGTGCAGCGGCATCTATGTCCGGAGTACTGGATGTAGCAAGAAGGGTAAAAGAAGAGGCTGCGGACATTGCGAGAAAACCGTCCGGTTTCTGGGAAGGAATCTTTGGAAATCCGGACAGGATTGCCGGATCGTCAAATGATCTGAAATATCTGGCAAAGAAACTGAAAGAAGAACAGAAACCGGAGCCAAGGCTGTTTGCCTGGTGCGGGACGGAGGATTTCCTGTATCAGAACAATCTGGATATGTGGGAAGAAATGAAGCGGCTCGGATATGAAGTTACAACCACAAGTTCCAGCGGAGATCACCAGTGGAAATACTGGGATGAGCAGATTCAGACGATTCTGGAATGGTGGATAAAATAAAGAAGTGAAAAGAATGAAACCACAAGAAGCGAAAGGAGTCACCTGGAAAAACCTGCTGATAGCGGCTGTTCTTCTGATTGGCTGTGTCGTGTTTTATTTTGGTGTTTACCGCAAGGCGAATGAACCGGTTGCCGTACTGGATCGGACCAATGCGGCTCCCGCCGTTCATACATTATCAGAAGTGACCGAAATTCTTATGCAATATGATGATTTCTTTACAGAAGAGATGGTGGAACACCTCTCTCTCGAACAGAATTTTGGTACTTATATTATTCCTGGCCTGAAATCCACCAGAACGGTAAACAGTAAAACAGGTCAGTCAGACATCTGCACTTCCATGACGCCGCAGGGAATGGATGTGACGGAAGACTCTATTTTTGTAAGCGCGTACTGCCATACTAAAAAACACAATTCCGTACTGTATCAGATTGACAAAAAATCCGGGCGGTTTGTAAAAGAAATTATTATGCCAAACAGGACTCATGCCGGCGGCATTGCGTATGACAACCTGAATCAGGTGCTGTGGGTTTCAGATATGCTGAACGGGGAGGCAGCGGTAAGCTTGTATACAATGGAAGCTCTGGAAAACTATCAGTATGACAAGACAAAAAAGCCCCTTCCATTTTTGGAAACCCATGCGTTGGAGGGGCTTGCAAGAAATTCTTTCATGGCATTTCGGGGAGGGAGCCTTTATGCTGGATATTTTTCTCTTTCCGGGGACAGCATCATCAATCGGTATTCGGTGGATTTTGAAATCAATGAACAGAATAAGGAGGAATATGAGGAGCTGAACAGGGAGAGGGAACTGTTCAGCAATGTTGCAATTGACCAGGAATGGGCGGATATTCTTTCTCAGGTTCAGGGACTGGAGGTGTTCGGAAACTATCTGTTCCTTTCCCAGTCCTACGGATTTTCAGATTCCAAACTCCGTATTTATGAAAGATCTGTCATTGAATCAGAGAAATACAGTCTGAAGAAGAAAGAAGAGATTAAAAGCTTTTCGCTTCCCAACCGTATGGAACAGATCTGTATTCAGGATGGACGGCTCTATATGCTGTTTGAATCCGGTGCCTATGTTTACCGCGGCATCCCGGTCAACTGTGTCGACCGGATTATTTCGGTTGATCTGAAGGATGTCCTGAAGAATCTTGATTAGCTGAGGAGAGAAACGGGTTTTTCTGAATATGACGGTAAATCAGTGAAGCAATAACTTCGATATCCTCCTTCATACCATCCTCAATCCAGTGCAGAAAAATATTATAAAGCGCTCCGGAATAGTAGTAGAGCTCGTATTTCCTCGGGGAATCCGAATCTGCCATACCCGCAATGGTCAGCATATAAAAGTCCAGACCGTGCAGGATGATTTCGGAGCGGTTTGATTTTTTCAGGCAAAGCGCATAGTCTGCATATTTCTGAAGATAGCGCAGACCGTGGAGAATGTGATCATAAGTCTGAAAGCCGTTCTGAAGTTCTGGAAAATCATTGGCAAGCGACAAAGCATATTCTTTAATGATGCGAAACATATAGTCCATCAGAATCTCATCTTTGGAATGATAATTGCGGTAATAGGACATCCGGGATACACCGGCTCTTTCAGTAATATCGGTAATGGTGATGTCGTCATAATCCTTTGTGTGCATCAGCTGCAAAAGCGCATCCATGATGCAGCGTTTTGTAAAAGAAGGGCCTTTGCGTACCCGGCTGGATGAATTCATGAACAAAACCTCCTGATTTGTAACAAAAATGTAAAAGTATCTTGCTTTCCCTAAAAGCAAATGTTACAATTGTAACATTTAGTAATATGCCAGTAGTTTAGCAGAAAAACTGGGGAAAAGCAAGAGATACGGGAGGATGGATCATGCAGTTTGGTATTGTAAGTGACAGTTCCTGTGATCTGCCTGAGGCATATTTGCAGGCGGAACAGGTACAGATAGTATCATTTTATATTTCTTTTGACGGAGAAAATTATTATCAGGAGGGAAAGCAGATCTCTATTCCGGATTTTTATCAGAAGATGGCAGACAATCCGGACTGCTTTCCAAAGACATCCATGCCATCTGTTCAGGACTATGTGGATGCATTTGTCCCATTTGTCAAAGACGGAATGCCGGTACTATGTATCTGCCTTTCCAAGAAGCTGAGCGGCTCCATGCAGGCCGCCATCAATGCGAAACAGGTAGTGGAAGAGCAGTATGAGGGGGCAAGAATTGAGATTCTGGATTCGGCCCTTGCAACTGCATTACAGGGAATGCTTGTAAAAGCAGCTGTGGAAATCCGTAATGCGGGAGAATCCCTCGATGAGGCAGTCAGATGTCTGGGGGAAATTCGTAAAAGCGGTCATATTTTCTTTACAACAGATGATTTAAAATATCTGGAACATGGTGGAAGAATCGGAAAAGCTGCTTCTGTCGCAGGAAGCGTGCTGAAGATCAAGCCTCTTCTGCAGTTTTATGACGGAGAGCTCGGACCGGCAGAGCTTTGCCGGGGGAGGAAGAAGTCAATTTTAAAGCTCATCGAAAAAATGGAGACATATATGGAAGAGCATGACATTCATCCGGAGGATTATTATATTGTGACCGGAGTCGGGCTGTGGGTGGAAGAGTATGAGCAGTTTAAAAACCAGCTGGCGGAAAGACTGGAAGAAGCCGGTTTTCATGTGGCACAGTGGGAAGATATTCAGATCGGTGCCACCATTGGTGTACATACCGGACCATATCCTCTTGGTACCGGACTATTGAAGCGATGGAAAAAGGAATGTAGCTTTTTGTCGTTTTTCAGCAGCATTTTGTCGATAAGTGTAGTTTTTCCTGTTATTTTCAAAGAAAGTCGTTATGATAGTAGCGGAGGTTGGAAGGAGGAAAACATGCAGCTGATTTACGAAACATTGAGAAGTTTGGGTTTGACTTCAAAATATCAGGGATATCAGCAGCTGGCCGAGGCAACAAAGATCGTACTGGAAAACGACAACTTCATGCTGAATGTAACGAAGAATATTTATCCGGAGGTGGCATTCAGGCTGAAGGTGACTTCGCAGAGTGTAGAGCGGAATATCCGGACAGCGATAGAAGTATGCTGGAGGCAGAGCGGGCCGGAAGGCTTCAGCAAAATTGCGGGCTGTAAAATAACAAGAATTCCAACAAATGCAGAGTTTATAGACATGTTCGCCTTCTACATCAAAACTCATAGCTGATGAGGGATAAGGACTAAAAGAATCGCATACATCATTTTTGGGGACGTGTTCCGGTGTAACGGTACACGTCCCCAAAATTATTCTAAATGGAGGGTGGACGCTTTACAAATAGAAAAAAGATGATTATAATAGGTGGAAGTCAGGGGGCGGTTTTGTGGAAAGAGCAAATGAGTTTGAGTTGCCGGTACATTTTATCATGGCGGTATTCGGAGGATTTGTAGGTGCATATGCCATACTTGCAAGGATGAAGGTGTTCGGATCTGCGCAGACAGCAAACTTGATTGAGCTGGTGTGCAGTGTTCTGGGAAGGAATCCGGAGGAGGTGCTGACCAGGGTGGCGGCACTGTTGGTATACATGAGCGCAATGGTCGTTGCGGCGGTTCTCGCAAAAAAAGTACAATGGAATCTGAAGTATCTGGCAATTTTTCTGGACGCTTCTGCAATTCTGGCAGTTGGATATTTTCCGGAGAATATGGATCCGGTGATGGCGCTTTATCCGGTTTTTTTTGTCACGGCTTTTCAGTGGTGTGTGTTTCAGGGAGCAAAAGGATATACAAGCTCCACGATTTTTTCTACAAATAATCTAAAACAGACCGTCTTTGCCATAACAGAATATTTCCTATACAGAAAAGAAGAGAAAGTCCGTAAAGAGAAAGCGGAAAAGGCTCTTGTTTTTGGAGGTACGCTTCTTAGTTTTCATATTGGTGTCGGGTTTTGTTATCTGATATGGCTGCAGTATGGAATTCACAGTGTCTGGTTCGGGAGCATTCCTCTTCTGGCAGGGGCAGTGCTCCTTGTGATTCAGGATGTGAGGGCAAAAGCATATACACGGGAGCAGGATTCCGTTTCCTGTTCGTAACGATAAAAAACAGACTGCGGGGCAGTCTGTTTTGTTTGTCTTTACAATCGCAGCGAAAGAAAATCAGATCTCCATTTTCTTATAAGCCTCTTCAGGATCCAATGTGTAGGTTCCATCTTCGAACTGAAAGAGAGGAATCCCGATCGTATGTCCGTTCCGGACTTCTTCAAAAAGATCCATTGTGTCGCGAAGCTTCAGAAACCGTTTCAGATTTGCTGTTGACTTTGTAATATCAAAATAATTGTACTGGATACTGTCATCTGCATGCTCTTTTAAGTATGCTTTTGTATCAAGGCAGTCTCCGCAAATATCAGAACCATAAATAATGACTTTCATACCGTATATGCTCCTTTTTTGTTTTACTATAACATGGACCAAAGAAAAGTACAATATGAGATCTTCTGTTCTGAGTATGGTCTTCGGAAGAAAAAAACATTTTACATTTTGCCCGGATCGTGTAGAATAAAAGATGGATGTATGGGAGAGATGGGAAACGCCAGAAAAAAGGAGTAGTGAAAGAATGAATCAGATTAGAAAGCGTGCGCAAGAGAAGAGGGAAGAGATCTGCAGGGACAGAAGATACCTGCATCAGAATCCGGAAATCGGAATGGATCTTCCAGGGACGGTTTCCTATATCGGTGAACGTCTCTCAGAGATGGGAATTAAATGGAACTTCTGTGGAGGAGAACTTTCGGAAAAAATGACTGCAGATTATATGGAAGCAGGATTTCCGGAGATGAAAAAAGCAGTAGGAATTACGGCAGTGATCGGACAGGGAAGTCCGTGTATTCTTTTAAGGGCGGATATGGACGCACTTCCGATCCGTGAGGAGACGGGCCTTCCATATTGTTCTACGAATGGATACGGACACATGTGCGGACATGACAGTCATGCAGCCATGCTTCTTGGGGCCGCAGGAATTTTGAAAGAAATGGAGAGTGAACTTTGCGGATCGGTCAAGCTTTTATTTCAGCCAGGAGAAGAGACAGGCGCGGGGGCAAAGATGATGGTCGCGGGAGGCGCCTTGAGAAATCCGGATGTTGATGCGGCTTTCGGACTGCATGTGCAGCCGCTTCAGGAAACAGGGCGGGTCGGTTACTGCAGAGGGGTAAATTCTGCATCGCTTGATACCTTTATTGTAAAAATCAAAGGAAAAGGCGGACACAGTTCCCAGCCTCAGATCTGCGTGGACCCGTTGATGATTTTGAATCAGGTATATCAGGCGGTCAACCTGCTTGTGACAAGAGAGGTGGATCCGGCTGCCATGGCAACTCTGACCTGCGGAGTCGTAAAGGGAGGAACAGCTGTCAATATCATTCCTGATACAGCAGAACTCCATATTGGAGTCCGTACTCTGGATTTAGGAGCATCGGAGCATCTACGCAGACGGATTCCGGAGGTCATTGACCATTATGTACGGGCCTGGAACGGGGATTATGAAATGACAGTATTTCAGACGCCGTGTACATACAGCGACAGAAAATTTGTAAAAGAAATGCTGCCTTTTCTAGAAGAGACTGCAGGCAGAGAAAATGTAGAGGAAATTCCGCCGATGAGCGGGACAGAAGATTTTGGATATGTCACAAGAGAAGTACCGGGAATGTTTGTGTTTATCGGGGCGGGAAAAGAGGGGAATGCCCCGCTTCACAATGCACACATGGTACTTGACGAGGAGGTTTTACCGATCGGGGCAGCCATCTACGCGGATGCGGCCGTGTCATGGCTGAAGAAAAAAGAAACGAGGAGTAAAACATGAATCAGACCAGAAAAGGATCAAGAGGCTTTCATATGCCTCATGTCTTTATTATTTTACTTTTTATTATGCTGATGATTACAGCGCTTTCTTATATGATACCAAGCGGAAGCTACGAGAGAGTTGAGGATACACTCTCCGGCATGAACATCATTGATCCGGATACTTTCCGATATGTGGAAAATGAGAATCCGATTACGTTTATGAACTATTTCGAGGCTGTCTATAATGGATTTGTAAACGGTGCGTCGATTATGGGAACACTTTTTATCTGTTCCGGGGTGATTTACTTTCTTGAAGTGAGCGGCGCATTTGCGGCCGGCATCGAAAAGATTCTGCAAAAGACAAAAGGAAAAGAGTTTTCTGTCGTTTTCATTTTTTATACAATTTTTGTAATCTTCGGGGTTCTGGGTTATGGAGAGGCGGCATATCCGTTTTATCCGCTTGCCATCACAATCGGATTTGCTCTGGGATATGACCGGATGGTAGGAGCCGGTCTTGCGATTGTCGGAAGTACAGTAGGATTTACGGCCGGTCTGATGAATATGTTTACGACCGGAGTCGCACAGCAGATCGTAGGGCTGCCGATTTTTTCCGGAATGGCCTACCGGTGTGCGGGACTTCTTGTGTTTTATCTGATCGGTCTGACCGGTCTTTACCGGTACTGCAGAAAGATCAAGAAGAATCCGAACACCAGTATTTTAAAAGAAGAATACCTTAGCCGGTCCGGAAAAGACAGAGAGGAAATCAAAGAGAAAATGACTGTTCCGAGAGTTCTTGGACTTCTTGCGTTTGGAATTGTCATTGTTGTTCAGGGGATCGGATGTACCCGGTTTGGGTGGTCATTCCCTCAGGTCGCGGCAGTTTATCTTATACTTGGTGTTGCGCTCGTGATTATCTTCCGAATGAATCCAAGTAAGGCATGTGACCTGTTCTGTCAGGGAGCTGTCCGTGTGTTTGGCGCTGCATTTGCGGTAGGACTTGCACAGGCAGTTATGGTACTGATGAATCAGGCATGCATTATGGATACGATTGTCCATGGGATGTCTGTTTTTCTGGAAAACAAAGGCCCGTTTTTTGCACTGCTTACCATCTTTGTATTTGTTACGCTATTTAATTTTTTTGTGGTATCCGGAAGCGGTAAAGCAGTTATGGTTATGCCGATTCTTCAGCCGCTTGGAAAGATTCTTCATATTAATCAACAGGTGCTTGTATTGACCTACCAGTACGGTGACGGGATTACCAACAGCTTCTGGCCGGGAGGAAGTCTTGTGCAGCTTTCACTTTGTAAAGTAGGATATGGCGCCTGGATGAAGTTCTGTTGGAAAATTTACGTGTCTATGATGGCAGCAGCGTTTCTTCTGGTAGTGATTGCCAATCAGATCGGGTACGGACCTTTTTAGTGGAATGAAATGGTGTGGAAGGAAGAGAGGATTGAAATGGAAAACACAGTTCAGATGAAAAATCAGATCACAGAGGGAGTGATCTGGAAACAGCTTTTAGTATTCTTTTTTCCGATTATGATCGGAACCTTTTTTCAGCAGCTTTACAATACCATCGATACGGTGGTAGTCGGACAGTTTGTAGGGACCAGGGCACTTGCAAGTGTAGGAGGATCCTCAGCCCAGATGATTAACCTTGTCGTCGGTTTCTTTACAGGGCTTTCTTCCGGAGCATCGGTCATTATTGCCCAGTATTATGGGGCCAGAGATGCAAAATTTGTACGGCAGGGAATCCATAACGCCTACGCTATCGCTATAGTCGGGGGAATCGGACTCAGTATTCTGGGAATTGTGCTGGCGCCGTCCATGCTCAGCATGATGAATACACCGTCCGAGATTGTACATGACTCGACTGTCTACCTCCGGGTTTATTTTTCAGGACTTGTTTTTACTTTTGTTTACAATATTGGTTCCAGTATTCTGCGGGCAGTGGGGGATTCCAGAACACCGCTTTATATTCTGATTGCCTGCTGTATTGTAAATATTGTTCTGGACCTCGTCTTTGTGATTGTTTTTCATGAAGGTGTATTTGGAGTTGCCCTTGCAACTTTGCTGGCACAGGCATTCAGCGCTGTGCTTGTAACACTGAAGCTGATGCGCTCAGAGGGAATGTTACAGCTGAAGCTTTCCAAAATCCGTTTTTACCGTACCGCGTTTATCGGACAGATTAAACTTGGTATTCCGACCGGAATAGAATCGATTCTGTTTGCGATTACCAATATCGCGATTCAGGCGTCTCTGAATTCCTTCGGGACAGATACAACGGCGGCGTGGTCGGCATATGGAAAGCTGGATGCTATTTTCTGGATGATTAATACAGCGTTTGGAATTTCCATTACAACATTTGTCGGTCAGAACTATGGAGCAGGAAAGACAGACCGCATTAAAAAAAGTGTAAAAGTCTGCCTTGGAATGGAACTTGTAACAGCTTTCGTGATGGTCGTGTTTTTGATTGCTACAAGAGGATTTCTGTTCCGTATGTTTACATCAGATGCCAATGTCATTCAGATTGGAAGCGACATGCTTGTTTTGATTGCGCCATGGTATATTGTCTATGTTTTTATTGAGATTCTTGCAGGAGCACTCAGGGGAATCGGAGATGTGATTGTTCCGGTTATCATTACGCTGGGAGGAATCTGTGTGCTTCGTATCGTCTGGCTTGCGGTTGCACTGAAAATCAGTCCGACGATTTCGGCAATTATTTTCAGCTATCCGGTGACCTGGATCCTGACCGCTGTGATTTTTATCGGGTATTATTATTACAAGCATAAAAAGACTGGAATTGTTTAGAAACAGGAGGGATTATTATGAATGCATATGTACACAAAGTTCATTATTATGAAACTGACCGGATGGGGATCACGCACCATTCCAATTATATCCGCTGGATGGAGGAAGCCAGAGTGGATTTTCTTGACCAGGCGGGATGGGGATTTGACCGGATGGAGGAAGAAGGCATTGTATCTCCTGTTATTCACGTGGACTGTGATTTCAAGAAAACAACGACATTTCAGGATGTAGTCGAAATTATGGTACACATTGAAGAGTATAATGGTGTGAAAATGAAGATCGCCTACGAGATGAGCTGCCGGGGAGAGCAGGTTGCTGTCGGACATTCCGGACACTGTTTCCTGGATCATGACGGCAGACCGATCCGGATGAAGAAAAGCTTTCCGGAACTGGATCAGATGTTCCGGGAGATGACAGAAGGGAGAAAAGAAGCATGCGTGAAATAAAAGTAGAGTGGTTTGGACATTCCTGTTTCAGAATTACAAAGGATGGATATGCAATTGTTTTTGATCCATACGAGGATAACAATGTACCGGGTCTGACACTGGAAACATTGCAGGCAGATGAAGTCATCGCAAGCCATGAACATGGTGACCACAATGCAAGGAAAAAGGTGGAGCTCCGGAGCGAGAAGAAAGACAGTCCGTTTCAGATGATCCGTCTGGAAAGTTTCCATGACGACTGCCGCGGAGAGAAAAGAGGGTTCAACATCATGACTGTTCTGGAATCGGAAGGAATCCGGATCGCTCATCTGGGAGATATCGGATGTATGCCATCCCCGGAGCAGATGGAAGTACTTACAGGTCTGGATGCAGTAATGGTACCTGTGGGAGGCTTTTATACGATGGAGCCGGATGAAATCAGAGAACTTTTAAAAGAGTTGGATCCGAAAGTCATCATTCCGATGCACTACAGAAGTGAGACATTCGGTTACGATGTAATTGGGACACTGGATGGATTTTTAAAAGCGGAAGACCCGGTGGTAACATACGATACCAATACGCTGATCGTCTGTCCTGATATGGAAAAACAGATTGCAGTTCTTTCCTGTCCGGAGCAGAAGTCATGAAGCGACTAAAACAGATTTTTCTTCCGGTCTTCTGGCTGATATTTCTTTTGACGGTTTCATCCTGTGGAAGTATTTCAGAAAATTCCCACGGGGAATCTGCCGGCGGTCTGGAAAACAAAACAGAGCAGATCGATACTGCCGTCCGGGAAGAAGCGGAAGAGCTTGTTGAAGAATTGCCGGAATACAGCGGCGAGCCCTATACTGTTGTGGCAGACAATGAACCGGATTTTTCAGATTCGGAACTTCAGACGGAAGCTTACGAAGAATACAGTGAACTGGATGAGCTTGGCCGGTGCGGGACAGCAAAGGCCAATATCGGAGAGGAATTGATGCCGACAGAAGACCGGGAAAGTATTTCGGAGATCAAACCGTCGGGATGGATCAATAAGGAATACGATGATGTGGACGGAGGGTATCTTTATAATCGCTGCCATCTGATTGGTTTTCAGCTGACCGCGGAGAATGCAAACGAAGAGAATCTGATTACCGGTACCAGATATATGAATACGGAAGGAATGCTTCCGTTTGAAAATATGGTAGCAGATTATATCAAAGAGACGGATAACCATGTTCTGTACGAAGTGACACCGGTTTTTGAAGATGACAATCTGGTGGCGTCCGGTGTTCTGATGGAAGCAGAGTCTGTGGAGGATGACGGGGCAGGCATTTCTTTCTACGTCTATGTGTATAATGTACAGCCGGGAATTGAGATAGACTATGTCACGGGAGAAAGCCGTGAAGCGGAGGATACACAGACAGAGGCAGGGACAGAAAACGGTCAGGCAGCAGAGGAAACTTATATACTCAATACAAATACAATGAAGTTTCATGAGCCGGACTGTGCAAGTGTCGGGGATATGAAAGCCTCTAATACGAGGGAGTACAGCGGAAGCAGGGAAGATGTGATCCAAATGGGATACGATCCCTGCGGAAGATGCAGGCCGTAATCTGCCGCATCATTCTGCACTGGAATAACCGATCAGCCGGTCTGGTGTGTGCATGCTTGATACCAGTGCAAACGGCCATGGGTCCATAGCCAAGGCCATATTGGACTGCTAAGAAAAAGGGACTGTTTGTCAGTCCCTTTCTTTCTGCTTCTTGTCAATATGTTCGTAGTAAAAAGCTTCCTGTTCCTTCCAATAGGCAGTATCTTTCTCGGTGATCTCCCGAATCACCCGGCATGGAACGCCTGCGGCGACGACATTGTCAGGAATGTCTTTTGTTACAACGGAACCGGAACCGATGACAACATTGTTTCCAATGGTGACGCCTGGATTGATCACCGTGTTGCCGCCGACCCAGACATTGTCTCCGATATGAATCTCTTTTCCGTATTCCAGCTGTTTATTGCGGATGACAGGATCAATCGGATGACCGGCTGTGTAAATGCCGACTCTTGGACCGAAGAATACATTGTCCCCGATATGGACCTCGGCCACATCAATAATGATGCAGTCATAATTTGCATAAAAGTTTTCTCCAATGTAGGTATGGCAGCCATAATCCGTGTGAAACGGTGGCTCCACCCAGAAATGATCGCCGACACTCCCAAAAAGCTCCCGGAAGAGCGTCAGCCGTTCATCAGTATCTTCTTCTGTTGATGCATTGATGAGCCTGGTCAGTTTCCGGGCTTTTTTATTGTCCTTTGCCAGTTCTATATCCTTTGCAATGTATAAATGTTCTGACAGCATCAGTTCTTTTTCTGTCATGCTCTTTTCCTCCTTGGTATCATGAGTTTCTTTATAATAGTATCCTATGTCCGGATTTGTCAAGAGCAGTTCCGGCAGAAATTTTTTTGATGATGAAAGAAAAGAAAGCCTTTTTGATGCGCTTGACGGTAAAGTAAAATGGTGATAACGTAAATGTCAGAAAGGAGCGGTATATGATTCAGAATATAGAAATACGTGGGGCCAGAGTGCACAATTTAAAGAATATTGATGTAAATGTTCCGTTGAATCAGATTGTAGGAATTGCTGGTGTCTCCGGATCCGGGAAATCCTCCCTTGCGCTGGGGGTTCTCTATGCGGAAGGTTCCCGAAGATATCTGGAAGCACTATCCACCTATACAAGACGGAGGATGACTCAGGCATCCAGGGCTCAGGTGGATGAAGTACTGTATGTGCCTGCAGCTCTTGCGCTGCATCAAAGACCGTCAGTCCCGGGAATCAGAAGCACGTTTGGAACCGGAACAGAGCTTCTGAACAGTCTGCGTTTGATGTTTTCCAGGCTGGCCAGACACTGTTGTCCCAACGGGCATTATCTGGAGCCAACGCTGGAAGTCGCAGCAGGACATGAACTGACCTGTCCGGTCTGCAATACAAGGTTTTATGCTCCTTCTGCGGAGGAACTGGCTTTCAACAGCCAGGGAGCATGCACGAAATGTGACGGAACAGGTGTGGTCTGGACAGTAGATGAATCTACGCTGATTCCGGATGAATCTCTTTCGATCGATGAAGGTGCTGTGGCGCCCTGGAAATCTCTGATGTGGTCACTGATGACAGACGTCTGCCGTGCTATGGGCGTCCGGACAGATCTCCCGTTTCGGGAGCTGACCGAAGAAGAAAAGGAGATCGTTTATCATGGCCCGGCAGTGAAGAAGCATATTTTTTATAAGCCCAAGAGCTCCGATCAGGGCGGTGAACTGGATTTCACTTATTTTAATGCTGTTTATACGGTAGAAAATGCCCTCGCGAAGGTAAAAGATGAAAAGGGTATGAAGCGGGTGGAAAAATTTCTAAAAAGAGATATCTGTCCCGACTGCCATGGAACCAGACTTTCGGAAAGGGCAAGAATGCCAAAACTGAATGGATATTCTCTCGATGAAGTCTGTACCATGACACTGAATGAAGCAGTGAAATGGGTAGAGCAGGTGCCGGATTCGCTGCCTGAATCCATGCGTCCGATGGCGGTGAGCATCTGTGAATCATTCCAGACTTCCGCAAGACGTCTTCTGGATCTGGGGCTTGGGTACCTGTCTCTGGACCGGGCTTCTTCCACTTTATCGACAGGAGAACGGCAGAGAATGCAGCTTGCAAGAGCGGTTCGAAACCGGACGACAGGTGTTCTGTATGTACTGGATGAGCCATCCATCGGTCTGCATCCGGTAAATATTGCCGGGCTGACTGGTGTCATGCACGATTTGATTGAGGACGGTAACTCCGTAGTTTTTGTAGATCACGATACTCAGATTTTGAAGCAGGCTGACTGGTTGATCGAGATGGGTCCGGAGGCGGGAGCAAAAGGCGGAGAAATTCTGGCGCAGGGAACACCGGACACACTGATGAATCATCCAAAATCTCAGATTGGTCCGTTTTTATCCGGCCGTTCTGGAATCCGTAGATCCAAAAAATGTTCGGAAACAGAACTGTTTGATCAGGGACTCATTCATCTTTCAACGGATGCTATTCATACAGTCAAGCCATTGGAAGTGGATATTCCAAAAGGAAAACTCTCGGTAGTCACCGGAGTATCCGGATCCGGAAAAACAACATTGATACTGGAAAGTCTTGTTCCCGCACTTTCGGCCAATATTCAGGGGAGAAAGCTGCCGGAACATGTGAAGAAAATCCGGGCAGAAGGGATTAGTCATGTCAAGCTGATTGATGCGGCTCCGATCGGAATCAATGTACGTTCCACTGTTGCAACGTATGCCAATGTGCATGACGAACTCAGGAAGATTTTTGCAAAAACTCTGGACGCGAAGGAGAAAGGGTATAAGGCGGGAGATTTTTCCTACAATACAGGAAAGCTGCGCTGCCCTGTCTGCGATGGAACCGGAGTCATCAGCCTGGATGTACAGTTCCTTCCGGATGTAGATATCCCATGTCCGGACTGCCGGGGAACACGATATGCAAAAGAGGCGGAAACCATCCACTATCAGACAAAGAGCAGAGAATCCTATTCGTTGCCGGAACTGATGGCGATGGACGTTCATACTGCTCTCACAGCCTGCAAAGATTTGAAGCTGGTCCATCAGCGCCTTCAGATACTGGAAGATCTGGGCCTTGGATATCTGACGCTTGGAGAGGAAACACCCGGACTTTCCGGAGGGGAGGCGCAGCGCCTGAAACTGGCAAGTGAGATGGGAAGAGTCCAGTCGGATTCGGTTTTTATTTTCGATGAGCCGACGATCGGGCTTCACCCGCTGGATGTAAATACTTTGATGGATGTATTTCAGACCCTGATCGATCATGGGGCGACTGTCGTAGTTATTGAACATGATCTGGATGTGATCCGATGTGCGGATTATATCATTGATATGGGACCGGGAGGCGGCAAAGACGGCGGTACGGTTGTAGCGGCCGGAACACCGGAAAATGTAAAGACCAATCCGGACAGCCGGACCGGAGCTTTTCTGTAGCAAAGGGCCGGTGTCCAGTGAATGACAGGATATATATTAAGGAGGAAATCAGTATGAGTAAAAAGTTAGTAACTTATTTCAGCGCAAGCGGAGTCACAGAAGCAGTAGCGAGAAAACTGGCAGAAGCAGGAAATGCCGATCTCTATGAAATCAGACCGGAAGTTCCGTATACAAGAGCAGATTTGGACTGGACAGACAAGAACAGCAGAAGCACGATTGAAATGCAGGATTCTTCTTTCCGTCCGGCTTTGGCGGACAAGGAGGCGAAAGTTTCTGATTATGACGTGATTTTTATCGGATTTCCGATCTGGTGGTATACGGCACCGACCATTATCAATACGTTTCTGGAGACCTATGATTTCGGAGGGAAAATGATCGTTCCATTTGCAACATCCGGCGGAAGCGGAATTAAAAAAGCAGCAGAAGCGATACGAAAAGCAGTTCCAGATGCCGAGGTAGAAGACGGTAGACTGCTGAACGGTCGTTTAAACCAGTCTGATCTGGAAAGCTGGATGGGACAGTACTAAATAAAGGCGGAGAAAAGATAAAATGGCAAGTTGTGTTGAATTGTTGGATGCACTCCAGCACCGGGCATTTCATGATCCTAAAGTCCGGAGGCAGCTTCTCGCAACGAGACAGGAGAAAGATCCCTTTGGCGCGTTCTGTAGAACCTGCCGGGAACTGGGATATGAAATTTATGAGATGGATCTGATATGTGCGGGAGAAGAATTCCATGCGGCAATGAAGCGAAGTACCAACGGCGGAGGGGAAAATTCCCCGATGCTGGCGGGTGAAGACGATTTTTACGAGCTGTTTATGGCAGGTCTGGAGCAGGAATCGCAGTAAAAGGAGAAGATGATGAAAAAGGAAATAACAATTACAGATATCAAAGGAATCCGGATTGGACAGACGGAAAACAAAGAAGCAGGAACCGGATGTACGGTCATTCTGTCAGAGTCCGGGCAGGGAATGTGTGCAGGACTGGATGTGCGGGGAGGAGGACCGGCATCAAGAGAATCGGAGCTTCTGAAACCGCTTGCGTCAGCAAACGCGATTCACGGTATCGTCCTTGCAGGCGGCAGCGCTTTTGGCCTTGGCGCGGCTGATGGAGTGATGCGCTATCTGGAAGAACATGATATTGGATTTGATGTCGGTGTTACGAAAGTACCGTTGGTCTGTCAGGCGGATCTGTTTGATCTGACCGTGGGAGACGCATTGGTCCGTCCGGATGCAGAGATGGGATATAAAGCGTGCCTGAATGCAGAACGGGGAAATTATCAGGATGGAAATTTCGGAGCAGGATGCGGTGCAACCGTTGGCAAATTTGCAGGAATGGATTGCTGCATGAAGTCCGGAATCGGAAGCTATGCTGTCCAGATCGGAGCATTACAGGTCGGTGCCATTGTTGCAGTGAATGCCCTTGGAGATATCTATGACTGGAAAACCGGAATGAAACTGGCAGGGCTTCTCTCGGAAGATCATCGGTCGTTCCGTGTGACAGAAGAGTTAATGTATGCCAGCACAGAAGTGGTGGAGAATAAATTCACAGGAAATACTACAATCGGAGTAATTATCACCAACGCAAAGTTTGAGAAGTCTGCGCTCTGCAAGATTGCCGGAATGGCTCATGACGGTTACGCAAGATCCATCCGTCCGGTTCATACGACAGCAGATGGAGACAGTATCTATGCGGTATCCACAGGGGAAATCCTGGCAGATCAGGATCTGGTCGGAACACTCGCGGCGGAAGTCATGAGCGAAGCAATCATTAATGCTGCGAAGAGCGCTGAAAGCGCGTATGGATATCCGGGGTATCGGGAGATCATAAATGATCTGGCTGATACAAAGACAGAGTAAGGAGAGGCCTATGGAATATTTGGCACATGTTGATGGAGAAAGAAAGCAAACTGTCAAAGAACATTTAGAGCAGACCGCAACAATTGCAGGTGATTATGCAGACCATTTCGGGAAGAGAGAGTGGGGGTATGCCTGTGGTTTGCTTCATGATATTGGAAAATATTCGGATGCGTTCCAGGACAAAATTAAAAACAATACTGGAAAACAAGTAGATCATTCTACAGCTGGGATGAAAACTTGTTTTGAAGAAGGTCGATGGTATCCGTTCCTGGGATACTGCATTGCAGGACATCATGCCGGAATGCCGGACTGCGGGGGTTCATCCGACACTGGATCGGCACCTACATTAGAGGGGAGAAAGAAGAAAAAAATCGAAATCTACGATGCATACAAAAGTGAAATTGAAATTCCGGAATTGAGTGAACTTCCTTTTGATCCGCAAAAGACGTCAGATCCAGATTTTTCTATTAGTATGCTGCTTCGAATGATTTATTCCTGCCTTGTAGATGCAGATTTTCTTGATACCGAAAGTTTCATGTCGAATGGCGAGGTACAGAGAGATTCTGGAGAAAAGATGGAGATCCTTTTAGAAAGGCTGGAAACATATATTACAGACTGGATGGGGAATAAGGAATTAGAGTCTGTAAATGGCAGAAGAACGGAGATTTTGAAACATTGCCTTTCTTGTGGAAAAAAGGAAAGAGGGGTGTTTCAACTCACTGTACCTACAGGGGGTGGAAAGACGATTGCATCGTTGGCTTTTGCATTAAAGCATGCTGTGAAAAATAAGATGGATCGAGTGATCTATGTTATTCCTTATACAAGCATTATCGAACAAAATGCAGAAGTGTTTCGGAAAATTCTTGGGGAACAGAATGTATTGGAAAATCACTACAATGTCGATTATGAGAGTACAGAGGAATTAAAGATGATGCAGCTTGCGGCAGAAAACTGGGACAAGCCGGTTGTTGTTACGACTAATGTACAGTTTTTTGAATCTTTATTTTCGAATAGATCTTCGAAGTGTCGGAAATTGCATAACATCGCTAATAGTGTCATCATTTTTGATGAAGCGCAGATGCTGCCAACAGACTACTTAAAGCCTTGTCTTGCAGTGATGGAAGAACTGGTAAATCAATTTCGATCAAGCATCGTACTCTGTACGGCCACGCAGCCGGCTCTGCAATCCCTGCTTCGGACGAATATAAAAATGACAGAACTCTGTCCGAGAGTACAGGAGCAATTTCGCTTTTTTAAAAGAGCATCTTTTGAGAATCTTGGAAAGATAAGAGAAGAAGAGCTGATAGAAAAATTAAAGGGAGAATATCAGGCTCTATGCATTGTAAATACAAAAAAGAGGGCGCAGAGTTTATATAAGAAAATGGAAGGAGATGGGGTCTTCCATTTGTCCACAACTATGTATCCAAAGCACAGGAGGCAGATACTGGAAACAATCAGAAAATGTTTGAAAGAAGGGAAACGCTGTATTTTGATTTCTACCAGTCTTGTGGAAGCAGGGGTGGATCTTGATTTTCGCTCTGTATACAGGCAGCTGTCAGGAGTTGACTCTATGATACAGGCAGCAGGACGATGCAATCGAGAAGGAAAACGAGATGTGGAAGACAGCATTGTCTCTATTTTTCAATTCGATCAAAAAGAAAATGTTCCGGGACAACAGCGGCAGATAGATATATCAAAAGTGCTGATTGCAGATGGAAAAGATATTTCGTCCCTGGATGGAATTCAGCAGTATTTTCATTCCCTTTATCATCTTGAGGGGACGAACCTTGATAAAAAGAACATTCTTGGGCTCTTTCAAAATAAAAATTATCAGTTCGCAACAGCAGCTAAAAAATTTAAACTGATCGAAGAAGATACAACGACAATTTTTATCAGTAGAGAGCCGGAAGCAAAAGAAATTCTTCAACAGATCAAAAACCAGGGATATACAAAGAGAACCATGCGAAGAGCAGGGCAATATTGTGTTCAGTTGTATGCCAATGATATAGAGAAACTTCGAGGAGCAGGAATGCTTCGAGAAATTTCGGGAGATATTAATGATTTCGTGGAGCTTGTATCAGAGGAACAATATACGGAAGACATGGGACTGGATCTGGGGATAGAATCCGGGACAGCAGTCTGGATGTAAATGATGGAGAAAAAGAGGCAGCGGTGTAAAAGTGGAATCCGAAGATTTCCAGACTTTTACACCGCTACTTTGCTTCTTGCGGCAAATATTATTATTTCAATCCACAGGAATTCCCTGACGAAAATAGTATACCAAATATATGTGAGAATTTCATTATAAAAAAGTTGGAGAATTAAAATTGATTTCAATAAAATTTACGCAACATAAAATAAATTGCGGTTGATTTTTTGGATTAGAAGTGCTATAGTGACTATAAAGATACAGATTTCATTGGAAGTGAGGTTGTATATGGGAAGCAAAAATAATAATGCTCTTTTTTATACATGCAGTTTGATTGAATTTATCGGAAGGACAGTAAAGAGGAAAAGGGAAGAAGTAACAGATTATCTGGGAAAAGAGCGAATCAAAAGAATTTACGAGTATGCGGATGTATTTCACTGTGAGCCGATCGAGAAAACAGCGGATGAATTTATAGAGGAAGCAGGGATTACAGGAGGCGATTTTGATAACGTGAAAATGTGTCATTACACTGTCCCCGATTATTGGGATATCGGGGAAGTGTACGAAAGATTGATTGAAGATGCCTATGAAGATTCAGAGCTGATGAAAGGACTATGGGAAGTCTATCATTCATGGATCGATGCACAAATTTCAGATTATAATACTGATTTTTATTATCAACCAAGAGATTATATAGCGGCATGCTATGAGGAAGGAGTGGTTTTGTAGATGAAACGAAAGGAGGACCGACTATGGGGGTAGGCGTAAAAGTGAAGGTCTGGGGAGACTATGCCCTTTTTTCGAGACCCGAAATGAAAGTAGAACGTTGCTCTTATGATGTTATGACACCGTCTGCAGCAAGAGGAATTCTGGAAGCAATCTACTGGCATCCTGGAATGCGGTGGGTAATTGATAAGATCCATGTGGTTAATCCTATTCAATTTACCAGCGTACGTCGTAATGAAGTAAAGAGTAAAATTTTAGCCAGCAGTGTTCTTCAGGCGTATAATGGATCGGATAAGCCTCTGTATATCAGCAGTAAAGCAGATATAGTTCAAAGAGCATCGCTGATTCTCCGGGATGTAGAGTATGTGATTGAAGCCCATTTTGAAATGACAGATCGGGCGAATGCATCCGATAATCCAGGTAAATTCAAAGATATAATTATGAGACGCTTGAAAAGAGGAGAGTGCTTTCATATGCCATATTTTGGATGCAGGGAATTCCCGGCGCATTTCTGCCTGTGCGGGGACGAAGAAATCAGGACTGCCTATGATACTGTAGAAGAGAAGGATCTGGGCTTTATGCTTTACGATATGGATTATTCAGATCTTAATCATATTGAGCCTATGTTTTTCAGAGCTGTTATGAAACGTGGTATTTTGGACTTAACAGACTGCGAGGTGGTACGATGATTTTGCAGGCACTGGTAAATTATTACGAAGACCTTCTGGAACAGGGCAAGGTAGACCAGGAGGGATGGTGCAAAGCAAAGGTTTCCTATGCAATAAATTTGTCGAAAGAAGGGAAAATTACGGGAATCCTTACTTTGAAGAAAGAGGAACCGAGAGGTAAAAAGACCGTTTTAGCACCAATTATGATCAAAGTACCGGAGATGGTCACACGGTCATCCGGCATTTCAGCAAATTTTTTATGCGATAATTCCAAGTATCTTTTGGGAATTGACGCCGAAGGAACGAATCAAAGAATAGAGGATTGTTTCGAAGCAGCTAAAGAACGTCATCTGTCCCTGCTTCAAGGCGTAGAAGGAGAGATGGCTGAGGCAGTACGGAGATTTTTTGAAACGTGGGATCCCAAAGAAGCCAAAAACTGTAACGAAGTTCAGGAAAGATGGGAAGATATTACAGATGGAGGGAATCTGATTTTCTGCATGGAAGCAATACGGCATGCGCAGGATGATCCAGCGATTGCAGAGGCCTGGGAACAGTCAAGAGAGAAATTGTCAAAGGATGTCGAAACAGGTGTCTGCCTTGTGACGGGAAAAAGATCAGGAATTTCCAGAATTCACAAGACGATCAAAGGAGTGCCGGGAGCTCAGTCCAGCGGAGCAGCGCTGGTTTCCTTTAATGCGCCGGCTTTTGAATCTTATGGTAAGGAACAAAGTTATAATGCCCCGGTTGGGAGATATGCTGAGTTCGCATACACGACGGCATTGAATTATCTTCTGAGCCAGAGGGAAGGTCGCTTTCAGCTTGGAGATTCTATGATTGTGTACTGGGCAGAAAGCGGGAAAAAACAGTATCAGGATGCATTTGCCTATCTTCTGGATCAAAAGCCAGAGAATCAGAATGAAATCAGAGACATTTTTAAAAATCTAAAAGAAAACAAGCAGGTAGATGTGGGAGGTATTCGGCTGAATCCGGAGCAGAAGTTTTATATTTTGGCCCTGGCACCTAATGCGGCGCGTTTGTCTGTAAGATTTTTCTATGAGAATACGTTCGGAACGATTTTAAGTCATCTTGCCGTGCATTATGAGAGAATGAATGTGGTAAAGCCATCCTGGGTAACTCATGGATATATGGGAATTCGGGATATGCTTGCTGAAACAGTGAATCAAAAATCAAAGGACAAGTCCCCGGTGCCGAATATGGCAGCAATGACGCTGCAGGCTATTTTAGCAGGGACAAAGTATCCGGCGAGTCTTTATACGGATGTTCTGATTCGGATCCGTGCCGAACAGGGCAATGTGACATGGGGAAGAGCAGGAATTATTAAGGCATATTTAATACTAAATTATTGTTGGAAGGAAGGAGAGAAGTATATGGGATTAAATGCAGAAAGCCAGGAAGTGGCATATCAGCTTGGACGTTTGTTTTCTGTACTGGAATCCATTCAGATGGATACCAATCAGGGAATTAAGTCCACAATCCGGGACAGATATTTTAATTCGGCATGTGCCACACCGGCATCAGTATTTCCGGTTCTGATTAAACTGAAAAACAGCCATATGAAAAAACTGGAACGTGAGAAAAGCAGCGCGAAAATCTATTACGAGAAATTGCTGACAGAAATTATGGGAAATATGACAGAATTCCCAAGGAGGCTTTCACTGGAAGAACAGGGAAAATTTATTTTAGGATATTACCATCAGGTACAAAAAAAATACGAGAAAAGAGAGGATAAGTAAATGGGAGAGACAATCAAAAACAGATATGAATTTGTAGTATTGTTTGATGTGGAAAATGGCAATCCAAATGGAGACCCAGATGCAGGGAATATGCCAAGAATCGATCCGGAGAGCGGTCTTGGCCTTGTAACTGATGTATGCCTGAAGCGCAAGATCAGAAATTATGTCGAGACTGTAAAAGAAGATGCGCCGGGATATCAGATTTATATCAAAGAAGATGTACCTTTAAACAGAAGTGACCGAAAAGCATGCGAAAGCCTTGGAATTGAAGAGACAGATGAAAAGAAGGTAACGGAAGCTTTGAAAAAATTAAAAAGAAGTGATCCGGATGCAGATGTAAAATTAAGAGATTATATGTGCCAGAATTTCTATGATATCCGTACCTTTGGAGCTGTCATGACGACTTTTGTGAAGGCTTCATTAAATTGTGGACAGGTAAGAGGACCGGTACAGCTTGGATTTGCGAGAAGCATCGATCCGGTTATCAGCCAGGAAGTAACGATTACAAGAGTTGCAATCACGACAGAGAAGGATGCAGAAAATAAAAGTACAGAAATGGGAAGAAAAAGTATTGTCCCTTATGGTTTGTACCGGGTAGAAGGATATGTGTCGGCCAATCTTGCCCGCAGAGTAACTGGATTTTCAGAAGAAGATCTGGAACTGTTGTGGGAAGCTATTATAAATATGTTTGAACTTGATCATTCTGCTGCAAGAGGCAAAATGTCTGTACGTGAGCTGATTGTTTTTAAACATAGTAAGGAACTGGGTGATTGTCCGGCATATAAGCTTTTTGATGCAGTAGAAGTAAAGAAAAAAGAAGATGTGGAGTATCCGAGAAAATACAACGATTACATTGTAGATATACATTATGATACAATTCCGGAATCAGTAGAAGTGAAAAGGATGATTTGATGGAATATGCAGAAGATGACTATCTGATGATTTCAGGTATTCAGCATTTTAAGTTTTGCAGAAGACAATGGGCCTTAATTCATATTGAACAGCAGTGGGAGGAAAATGCACATACAGTTACAGGGGAATTGATGCATAAAAAAGTGCATGATCCTTCCCTGAAAGAGAAACGAAAGGATATGATCATTGCAAGAGCGCTTCCAGTTGCATCGAGAAAGCTGGGAATCAGTGGAGAATGTGATTTGGTAGAGTTCCACAAAAGTGAAGAAGGGATACGACTGCATGGACATCGAGGAGTGTATACGGTATATCCTGTGGAGTACAAAAAAGGAAAACCAAAATTATCAGAAGAAGACAAACTGCAGCTTGCGGCGCAAACCATGTGTCTGGAAGAAATGTTTTGTACGGAAATTCCAGAAGGAGCTATCTTTTACGGGGAGACGAGAAGGCGTGAAACAGTGGCAATTACAGAAGATTTGCGAGATGAAGTGGTTCGCATGTTTCAGGAGATGCACGATTACTATAGGAGACAATACACACCAAAAGTCCGATACAGCAAAGCATGCAATGCCTGCTCTCTCAAAGAAATCTGTCTTCCGAAACTGGGTAAAACAGTTTCTGTAAAAGCGTATATAGAAAAGAGTTTGAAGGAGGAAGATCAATGAAAAAGTTGCTGAATACATTGTACGTTACTTCTGAAAACAGTTATCTGTCTCTGGATGGAGAAAACGTAGTTGTTCTGGAGGATAAAGAAGAAAAAGGCAGAGTACCGCTTCACAACCTGGAAGGAATCATTTCTTTCGGATACCGTGGGACAAGTCCCGCTTTAATGGGAGCATGTGCAGAGAAAAATATCTCCCTGTGTTACCTCACTCCGCAGGGTAAATTTTTGGCACGAGTTTCTGGACGTGTAAAAGGGAATGTGATCTTGCGAGAGCAACAATATGCCAGCGCAAAAAACGAACAAATCAGTCTTGAAATTGCAAAAAATTGTATCCTTGGAAAGATATATAATGCCAGATGGGTATTAGAAAGAGCAGTAAGAGATCATGCTCTACAGATTGATACAGATCATGTAAAAAAAGCATCCGCACTTTTAAAAGAGTCATTAAAAAATGTCCAGAACTGTCAATCAAAAGAACAATTAAGAGGTTATGAAGGAGAGGCGGCAAGTATTTATTTTAGTGTATTTGATCAGCTTATCCTGCAACAAAAAAAGGACTTCTATTTTCATGGAAGAAATAAAAGGCCGCCACTGGATAATACAAATGCGCTGTTGTCCTTTATATATACATTATTAACAAATAGTATCACTTCGGCTTTGGAAAGCGTGGGATTAGACCCGTATGTCGGATATCTGCATACGGAACGCCCAGGAAGAGCTTCTTTATCGTTAGATCTGATAGAAGAGCTTCGGGCAATTTTGGCAGATCGATTTGTTCTTACTTTAATCAACAGGAAGATTGTTAACAGCAAAGGGTTTTCAAAAAAGGAAAATGGCGCTGTTCTGATGAATGATGATCTTAGGAAAAAGGTAATAACAGAATGGCAGAATAAGAAGAAAGAAATCATTACACATCCATATTTGAAAGAAAAAATTGAATGGGGAATGGTTCCTTATGTACAGGCCATGCTTTTGGCAAGATATTTAAGAGGAGATTTAGATGGGTATCCGGTTTTCTTGTGGAAGTGAGGTGGAAGGATGCTTGTTTTAATAACTTATGATGTCAATACAGAAACTGCAGCAGGACAAAAAAGACTTAGAAAAGTGGCTAAGCAATGTACTAATTATGGAAGAAGAGTGCAGAATTCTGTGTTTGAATGTATATTGGATAATGCACAGTGCATCAAGTTAAAAGCAAGTTTATCAGAAATCATAGACGAAGAAGTTGATAGTCTGAGATTCTATTATTTAGGAAACAAATATCAGACGAAAGTTGAACATCTAGGCGTAGATAAAGGGATGGCGGTAGATCAAACTTTGATCTTGTAATTGAAGTGCGAATAACAAGCATACATAAATTAACTGGGAGGTTCGCACCTGAAAATGTGCACAAATATGAAAGAAGGGCTAAAAGGAAATTTAGAAAAAGAAAGACAAAAGATAATTACTATGTAATGTTTTTAGTGATTATTCCTAAAATATAAGAGAATATTTTGGAAATAATTGCTGTCGTTCCCCACGCGGGAACGTGGATTGAAATCATCCGACATTCTGAATATGTGCTTTTGCGTACACGTCGTTCCCCACGCGGGAACGTGGATTGAAATGCCGGAGGTGGCGGAGCAAGTGTAGGAATAGAAAGTCGTTCCCCACGCGGGAACGTGGATTGAAATCGCTTGGTACGGCTCCGGCAGAGGCCGCCATGCGGTCGTTCCCCACGCGGGAACGTGGATTGAAATAAATACAAACTGCTCACCTGCTGTTGCATGAGACAGTCGTTCCCCACGCGGGAACGTGGATTGAAATATAACTGAATTCAATGCCTTCACTGATTTCTCTAGTCGTTCCCCACGCGGGAACGTGGATTGAAATCGAGTACAAAGGACTTGATACAAAGGTGGTGTGGGTCGTTCCCCACGCGGGAACGTGGATTGAAATTTCCGGCTGTCACGGCATTGAATAAATTATTCGCGTCGTTCCCCACGCGGGAACGTGGATTGAAATGGAAAAGGAAACAAGCATAGGGTATCCTACATCAATGTCGTTCCCCACGCGGGAACGTGGATTGAAATCGGTCCT